>WLWH01000099.1_pt1 | contig 68763 bp, 85 predicted proteins | sample 6712741 | NCBI WGS metagenome assembly WLWH01 (sample SAMN12718694, study PRJNA515312) | sponge metagenome | isolation source: marine sponge | host: Mycale hentscheli | place: New Zealand: South Island, Marlborough, Capsize Point | collected 2003-05-01 | reverse complement strand
CCATTATTTGGTCTAACATTCCAGATTCTTCTACAGTCTCAAGAAGAGCTGTGATATTTCCATCGTCAGCTGTTTCATTGGTTGCTGTTTCATTGTTTGTATTGTTCATATGTTGATATCTCCATATATCGGGGGACCCACGATAGCACTTGCGATAAGTAACCTGTGGAGCAATGGCCCTGTGGCGGGTGCCCATACATATTTAGAAGCCCTATGTATATAAAGCTTACCATTTAACTTTATTAGCCCAGTATGCAGCAGACATTTTACCCCGTTTGATATTCTTAGCGTGACGCGCTTTAAAACTCTTTCTTCGGGCTTTGGACTTAGGGTCCATCTTCTTACCTGCTGTGCTAACACCTTGTTGACCAAATCTAATTAATTTAGTCTTACCTCCTTCTTTAGCCACAACCACGTGTGACTTTTTAGGGTGGTTCGGTGTTCTCTTAGGTTTATTATAAGCTGATACTCCAGCTCTAGTTAACTTAGCATCTTTTTTCTTTTTAGGTGCCATTAATATTTCCTCTTCATCTTTTTCTTAGTTTTTTTCTTGTATACCATTATTTACTTCTCCTTACTGCTTTTTTAATCTTCTTAGAATACTTAGCTCTACTACCTACTCCACCAGCTTTACGCTTCTTACGATTCGTTGCTGCTTTCTGTCCTTTAGATAGTTTGCTTCTTACATTCTTAGGTAAATATCGACCTCTTTTAGATTTTGGCTTTTTTGCATCTGCTTTAGTAACATAGCCCCATTTTTGTTTACCCCATTTCTTTAGGGACTTCTGAGACTTTTTAAGGGGCATTAGCGGTAGCCCCCACCTGCTTTCTTATATGCAACTGCCAACATCTGTGCTTTACGAGCCGACCACTGACCCGGAGCACCACCTTTACCGCCTGCTTTGATTCTATTAAATAATCTTTTCCTCATAGTAGGTTTGGTGTAATTACCAGCTTCGTTAACTCTTGATTTAGTTTTTTTCTTTTTAGCTGGAGCTTTACGTTTTGTTGTTTTTCTTGTGGCCTTCTTTCTAGGAGCCATATCTAGTTCCTGTATTTTGTGTTATGTTGTTGTTTCTTACCTACGTGGTGACCGTGGCTTTTTCTTTCTGCTATTTCAACTTCTGTTACATCTCTAATTTGGTCTAGAGCTTTTTTCTTAGAAATAGCTTTCTTTTCTAAAGCGTGGGTCTTTCCACCAGAATGACTGAAAACCTTTTCACCAGAACCACTCTTACGCATGGTTAAAGTTTTATCTATGTTTTCTTTTTTGTTAGTCTTGTATGGTGTCATAGCCATATTTATTCCTCTCTCTTGGTTATGCTTGCGCTATCGTTAGGTAAGTCTTTGACTCTTTCTAAATATTCAAGAGTATGGATGTCTGAGAATCCTTCCTTAGATAGTCCATTGCCTGAATCTTCATTCAATTTAAATGGCTTATCTGGTAAGCTTTCGTATGATGTGATTGGTTTTTTATAATTCATCTCATCTATTTCTGCTTTGGAAGGTTTCGCAAAATCCAACTTCATATCTGCGTTGTTAGAGTGAAAATGTTCACCCTCTGTTAAGTTCTTATATATTTTTTCTGTTGGCATATTTATTCCTCCTTTTTGCTACAATCACATTTGCAACCGCGGCTTTTTTGTTTTGTTTGTTCTATGGCTAAATCCAATTCAGCCTTCATTTGTTGTACTTGTTGGTACAAACTTTTTAGTTCAAAGTCGTTCATTTTTTATTTTCCATTTTATGTTCTTGTTCTTGTGCTTTACTTTCTATAGATTGTGCTTGTTTAAGTACATCGTCATTATAATCAATAACTGCTTGAGCTTTGATTTTATAGAAAGCAGTCTTCTCTGCTTGTTCTTGTTTCCAAACATCTAAAGCATCTTTAATAATAAGTAGAGCTGGTCCACCTAATATAGCTATCAAAGTTGTATATGCTTCAATGTTCTCAAGAACGGATGAGTTATTAAGTCCGGTATGTATAACGAACCCTGCAAACCCAACCCAAAGTAAAACTAAAGGCACTGCTATCATAAACATAAATATGTCATTGAATGTGACTCCTTCTCTTGCTTCTTTACTCATTGGTTTTTTCTCCTTCTTTGGTTCTATCACTTCTATTTTCGTGGTTTTTTCTTGTGAGAATAAGCGGCGCGCAAATCCCACAAGTACCGCGAAAACAAGTACACAACCCATTGCTGCCATTACGACTGCTAATATCTCGAGTACTTCTATCCATTCTATCACTCCTCTTCTCCTACTGCTTCTAAGAGTTTTTTATATCTACGTCTATTTCTTAAGGCTAAATGAAATAACTTCATTCTTCCTCCAGTATTATCTCTTCTATGTAAAAGTAGGTGACGTAGTCATATACTCCATCTCTATCCCAATCGGCATAAAGATTTACATATACCATATACCATCCCGTATACGGTTCTGTAAAGTATTCTGGACCAGAGGTTAGCTTATGTTCGTTGCCTTCCCATCCAGTAACATTAAAGAAATAATTGTTATACATATAGCCATTCCAGACTGTCTCATTATCATCATTCACTTTCATATGACCTATGTCATAATAAACCATAACTGGTAAAGTATCTTGGTTACAATCAGTATCAATATCAACTGTTATATTTAAAGAATTAGATTCTCTAGAATAGTTTCCAAACTCCATACCATTATAAAAATAAGTTCTATTAGATGCACATTCATACTCTTCATATTCACATGAACCATCATCTTCTTCTGCTCTATCGTTAAAGTTAGATGCATCTATATCCATACAACCATACACAGTATTATTTGTTTGTGTTTCGTTACCTGTACCATTATCTACTGGTCCACCAAGAAACTGACACCTACCATTATCATGAGTAGCTTGTGAGTTATAATTATCTGCATCGGGGTTAGTACATCCATAAACAACAGGAGGAGGGAATACACAACTACCATTATCAAAATCCGCATCGTGTTTGTAATTAACAGCTGTTGGGTCGGTACATCCACCCCTTGGCTTACCGTCATCGTCTCCTCCGAAAATGTCTTCAAACGCACTTAAATCTCCTCCGCCTCCAAAAAAGGCTATAATTAAAACTGTGAGAATAGAACCAAGTTTCTTACCTAGTTGTGTCTCTCCAAGTTTGTCTCCTGCTTTTCCGATGGTCTCGAATAGACCTTCGTCTTCGTCATCAGGTTTTCTACCTCTTAGTCCTAATGCTTCACGTTCTTCATCAGAGATTACAGAGATAGCACCATAATCATCGCGCGCCATGTATTATTTTACATGACGCTACTATTTAAAGATTACCCTAATCGAAGTCAGGAAACTGCGATTGAGACTCTACATCTAGAGTACCTTTGAAAGCATTACTTACATCAGCATAATTTTCTTTTTTACGCTTTTTATATGTTGGTTGCCATTTAGGTACTTCAGCGTCACAAGGCCCACCGTTACTTTTATGGAATGAGCACCACTTACATAGGTTCTGAGGTTTTTGCTCATATCTATCTTCGTACTCTTCGCGTTCCTTTATACAGTCATGTACCATCTTAATTAAGTCTTTAGCCTCATCAAGCACTTGTTGATTAACTTTAACAAAGAAGGTATCATCAAAGCGTAGGTAATTAACGCCTACAAAATTAGGCATCTCTCCCATCTCTAATGTGTATAAAAAAGCGTAGATAATTAGTTGACGATAGTATTCCTCTGGTAAGTATGCTCCATATCGCTTACTGGTTTTATAATCAAGTAGTGTAGTACCACCATCGAAATCATTACATACAACATCGATAACTCCTACGATTGCATACTCTTTAGACTTAACCCACTTCTCAGCGTACTTAGGTGCTACCGCGTTCCAAGCTTGTTGCTTGTTTTTAAATATCTTCCACTGTACCATCTCTGTTAGTTTCTTATCGACAGAGTCTACGAAGTTTTGTAGTAATGCTTCGGTTTCTTTATACATTGAATCCATCTCTTCGTTGGTGTGTACTTCCCATAACCATTTATGTTTAGCTATCTTTTCTTCCCAACCTGTTTCAAACTGACCTTGTACCCACAACTTAGGAACTCCTTTTTCCCATTGTGGTAAAGTACGGAATTGTTTTTTAAATAAGTCTTCTAATACTTGGTGTACCAATGTACCTCTGAAAAGGTGTATGGTTTTTTTCTGTGGTAGTTTAGCTATATAATTATAATAAAACTCCCTTGGGCACTTTAAGTAAGTGTTAATCTTACTAGGGCTTAGTCTCATATGACTTGCTGTCCATTTTTCTTCACTCATAATTTATCCTCCGCTTTTTCTAAATTGAAAAAGAATAGTTGAAATAATCTACTGTTGTGTATATTATCTCCAAAGTACGCTGTAGCTGAATGTATTTTTCTAGCATCAAAGATTACTAGTCTATTGTATATATTAGCTACTCTATCAGTTTCTTCGAACTGAGTACCATCTAAGTAATTAGATTCGTATGTTCTCAATAACATATCTGGGTTGTTAGGTGGATTAGGGTCTGGTGTTCCTAGTTTACCGTGATACTTACCAAATACAGCATTGTGTAATTCTTGCCATGAACAACCAAAGTATTTCTGACATTCTTCTTCTGTTTGTGGTAAATAGTCTATACCTGTGTCTTTGTGCTTATAGAGTGAAGTTCCTGTGTCATGTGGTGCGTCTGGTGTTAAAAATAAAACACCTGCATACTGTTGGCTATCACTGTGATATGCAACAGGTGTACCAGCTGGACACCATTGAAAACATCCGTTAGTAGGATATTCCCAACCTCCTTCTTCGCTTCCTTCTATTACTTTACCATTCATAACATTTTCTATACATTCTTTAGCATTACTAAAAAATTTACGTTCTTGTTCACATCTATATCCTACAGCACCATGACTACCGGGTTCTTGGAAATGACCTTCTCCTATTGCCCAGTTTCTTACTTCATCAGGGTCATTGTAAAAATGGTCTACAACCACAATAGATGGCGTTCTAGTTTCTGCTGCCATAATTTGTCTAGGCAACTTACAACCCTCAGAGTCGTATTCTTTCTTATAAAATTCGTCGTTCATTTATTCTCCTTGTATGCTATATACATTTCTTCTGATGATGCATTAGAAATACTATAACCCATAGAATTTAAATAATTCCATAGTGGTTCTTTTAATTCTGGTATATCCCAACACTCAAATAATATTGGTGGAAAACCATTCATTTGTAAAGTTCTTATAGCTCCTTTCAATACTTCTAGCTCATGCCCTTCTACATCTATTTTGATTAGTCCTATATCTTCTATTATAAAACTATCTAACTGTTTTACTTGTAATCTCTGTGTGTTTCCTTCTCCTAAGTATGGTGTATCAAATCCGTTTGTACCACCATCACTATCTCTTTCGTGAAAAGTTAGGTATGTATCTTCAGAAGATAAACCTATGTTGTGTGTTTGTATTTTGTGTGATAAATTTGCTAATGCTATATTTGCACACATCATGTTGTAATTATGACGTGTTGGCTCAAAAGCAATAACTTCCTTACAGTATGGAGCAACTGACCATGCGTAAGTTCCTACATGAGCTCCTATATCTATAAATTTTTCTGTGTCCTTAATATTATTCTTACACCATTCAATAACTAACTCTTCAGGTAACGCGTTGTTGTCACCTAAGTATTGTTCCATATTATCTGGTATATAGAATTTATTATCTATTAGTTTCATTCTGGTTGTCTCCCTTCGTTTGATTTTAACATTTTTATATTGTTAGTAATGAGTTCTCTTATGTTACTAGGAAAGTCATTCCTTTTATCTAGTTCTGCAAATAACTTACGAGCATCATCACCCCTACCTATCCACCACAGTGCTACGGCTTTTTGGAATGTACAACCGTGTACTCCATAATAACCTGTGTCAGTTTGTAATGGTTGTAAATCTGGAATCTTAGTTGCTAGATTAAACTCATGGCTTTCACCCATACAAGCTACCCCATATGAATCAAACCATCTCTCATGATTATCTTCTGCACCTTGTCTTTCATACAAACTACTTAAGAAGTAATATGCTTCAGGTCTATTAGGTATAATCCCTATAGCATGTTGTAATGCTAATTTTTCGTGTGCTTTTCTACCACCTTGTTTTTCATAACATAAAGACATCCTTATCAAAGCTTCGTAAGTTAATAAATTATTATCAACAGCTCTTTCAGCACATTGATGGTAATATCCTATAGCAGATGCTGTTTGTCCCATCTTTTCATATTCTAAACCTAAAGCAAACATATTCTCTGGTGTAGGGTTATCAATAAAAGAATATAAATTAGTAAAGTGAGCAACAGGATGAAATGTCATTTCAGGTCTTGAATCTAACTCTGATTGTAGTTCTCTGACTTGTTGTTCTAAATCTGCGTACGTAGGTTTAATTACTTCTTTCATATGCTTCCTCCTTAGGTAAACTGTTCATAAAATCAAATGGTACTCTAAACAAATAAGCAGAGTTGTCTTGATAACCAAAGGTTATATGTAATGTATCATCTTCTATAGCTAATCCACAGCAGAATTCTATTTTACCATGCATAAATTTCCATGGTTTGGATACTGAGACTATATTCCAATCTTTATCCCATATTACAATTCTATGGTTGTAATGACCTTCACGGTCACCTCTTTCTGATACCCATCCATCTACTTCGTGTGTAATGGCTATTCTATAATCTTTATAGGGTACTACTTGTGAACCACCTCTCAAATCTAAATTATTAAAAGGTAGGGTGTCTCCTAACTTTACTTGAGTTGCTTTATTCTTGAGAAGGTCTACTTTTACTATTTCTAATGGGTTCATCCACTTAACAAAGTGGTATGGCATATCTAGAATAGGCATCCAGTTCTTTTCACAATAGGATGTTTTATCTTCTACTTCTATAATGTGTCTTTCTAACTCATAAGCACCTGTTGGTGTTATTTGAAGATTAGACATTTGCATTCTACCTTTACCATCTGGAGCGTGCCTTCTTACCCCAGCAAACCACAGTTGCCCATCCCATTTCATTAGTCTACCATCTTCATGTCCTATAAAATCCCAATCAGGCATTTTAGGAAATCTACTAGTATCTATTTTGTGATACCCTTCTATCCCTTTACCTTGATTAAGATATCCTATATAATTATCTGTTCTAAGATATGGGTCATCATCTGGGCGAACATAGTTCAGTGGACCCCATGGTGTTTGGAATCTACCATCTTGTTCACAGCCTTCTGGGTTAGGTGGGTCACAATGGTGTAATGTATAAGATACACTTCTTACATTAGCTATCCAATCGTTATTATCTTTTAATATTGTAGGATTCATTAACCCTAAACCACCAGTAAGTTCAGCATCTATAATAAGTGCGGTTAATGCTCCTTCTTTACCAGCATCTTTAACTATTGATGTTGTACATAATTCTTGCATTTTTATTGTCATCTTAAAACCCCGTATTCTTTTTTCTTACAAATTGTAAATCGTATGTGGTGTGAGACAATGGTAAGTCTTTATTATCAAATGGTCCATTACCCCATGGCCAACAAGTTCTCCACCATGGCCCCCATTTCTGTTCCATGTATTCAAAATTAATAACATTAGAAAATTCTAACTTTCTTCTAATCTCATTATCTCCTTGACTAGTCTGCATACCATATTCATAGTATTCATCTTTGTCTTGTTTGGAATCACCACCACCATGGAAGTAGGTGCTATCTAAAGACATGATGCGTTTTATAGGAGAACCACCTATGTTACGTTCTCTCAAAAAGATACGCATTATATAATCACTATCTTCACAATAAGCTGGGTAAAAGTTTTCATCAAACAATCCTATTTGTTGTACTACCCAGTCTTTTAATAAAAATACATTCCAACTACCTATTCCTGTAAAGTCACCTTCGAACCCATGAATCATTCCAACTTCTTGGTCTTTAGCTTTATCACACATCTCTGCGAGGAATCCACTACCAAACGAAACATCATCATTAGCAATCAACCAATATGGTTCCATCATAAATGATTTGATTATTAGGTTCCATCCACCTGCTATGCCTATGTTGCACGGAAGGTGACATACTTGAAGATTATCTATAAATTTATTATCTTGATGTTCGGCAACTAATTTATCTAGCTCTTCTGTTATTTCTCCTTTACCATTGTTATTAAATATAATATAGTTCTTTACTGGAAAGTCTACGCTTTCTATTTGTTGTCTTACCCATTTAGGTTGTCGTACTACTAAAGTTCCTAATACAGGTATTTTATTCTCTGCACTCCTTTTATTATCATAATAGGTGTGTACATTCTCATGTTCTATTGCTGGGTCTTCTTTCATTTTATTCTCCTTATCATTGGTTCATCGTTATATTGCACTTCATAGAGGTGTCCACTCTTTGATTGGAAGTTAGAACAATACCTACACAAATGTAATTGATATCTACAATCATCTATTGATGATATAGATGTATTCATGTTAGCAAATTCTTTTCTTATCAAAACAGAACCTACACTGTCGAAATGATACATAGCGTAGTTGTAAGTCTCTGGGTCATTTAAAAAGTTACTAAACAGTTCTGTGTCTATAACTTCATCTCCATCTAAGAACAATACCCACTTTATATCTTTTTCGATATGCTTTATACCTTCGTTATGTGGTGTGTCATCTAGTACTATTACTTGTTCTGATATAGAATGTGCATTCTCTACACATTGGTCTATTGTCCATTCGTGGTCTGGGGTACTACGTATTATTGTAGCTATCTTAATGAAGTACGGGCTTTTAGGTATAAGACTAATAAACTCGTGATTACGAGGGTGTGTCCAAAGAAATGGTGTGTTACCATCTGTAGGGTTGTGGTCTACTGTACTAGGTGGTACTTTCATTGTTTCTCCCAGAAGTTATATATGTCTTTATCTAATTCAAAGTTCTTCCATTCTTTTCTTTTGTGTTCTGGTGCATTCTGTGCCCATTCCCACATCTTAGTTAAACCTTCTTCTAAATCTATATTGTGTTTGAAATCTAATAGTTCTACTGACTTGTCCCATGTAGACCACGCATATTTAGTTTCATGCCGTGGTTCTAGGTGTACTGGTTTTAAATCTGTTCCTGTTACCTTTAATAAAATATTACAAGCTTCATTGATAGTGTATTCTTTGACACCACCTAAGTTGATTGTTTCTCCTATGCATTTATCTGATTGAGATGCTTTCCATAATGGTTCAAGTGCATCGTCTATATAACTAAATGCTCTCTTCTGTTCTCCATCACCAAATATTGTAGGTGGTATGTTATTCATAATTTGATACATCCATATTCCTAATACGTTCCTATATCTGTCCCAGATATTTTGGTTTCGTCCATAAAAGTTATGTGGCCGAACCACTGTATAATTTAGGCCGTGTTGACGGCTGGCTACTTTTAAGTCTTGCTCTACTGCTTGTTTAGCTATACCATAGGGGTCAATCGGGGAGGGTAGTAAGTCTTCACTAAACGGAGGTGTATGTTCGTCACCATATACTGCCATAGAAGAAGTAAATACAAAACGCTCTACATTATGTTTGATGCTATTAGTAATAAGATTGGTAGATGCTATGAGGTTGTTTTCGTAGTTATGTTTTCTCATGAAAGGACTAAGGCCCTCTGCTGCATAAGCTGCTAGATGATAAACAATATCTATCTCATTCTCCTCAAACATACTATTCACGTACTCAAGTTCTTTTAAATCAAAAGAATATAATTCTACGAAATGATTAATGTTCTCTAGGTAACCACCACTTAAATCATCAACACCTATTACTCTGTGCTCTGTATTCTCTATCAACCAATCAGCTAAGCGAGAACCTAGCAATCCTGCTACGCCTGTTATTAAAATTGTCTTCTTCATGTATTAAGCTCCATTAATCACTGCTTTTTTCGAACACCTTAACTTTAGCATCCTTTGGTAGCTCTAAGCTCCATGGAGGAATGTAAGCATCATCGTCCGTATCATGCTCTACTGTGCAAACGCCTGTATCTTGACATGTACAATTATGCCACCCATAGACACAAGTACAGCTTGTCCATACTGTGCTATTAGCTGCCGCCTCGCTCCTCGCGATTTTAAGCAGGATTAAATATCCTATGAGGTCATCAAGTGTGTCCTCTGTTTTATCATCAAGCCCTACATTCTTTATTCTGCTGAGCTTGTCGTCGATTCGTGCACAGATTGCCTGTGCATTGTCGAGCTTACTAAAAATATTGTCGGGCTCTAATGCGCTATCACCATAAGCTTTGTTCTTGGTTAATAGCAAATCCCTTATTTCATTACATATCCATTTAATGGAGTTTTGCGTTTTAGTTGTCATACGTATAATTTTAACCTTTGTCACTATATAAAGGTTTCTGTCCTCGAACTGAGGAGTGCTTAGTAGAGCTTAATATTGTTGTTAATAGTAGCTTACCTCTTATATCTCTATATAGCTATATTATATACTTTCAAAAAATGCCTCGATTTGTTTAAGGGGGTAGTCACGATAATATAGTGGTGGGGGCCTTCTTTTTTAGACGGGGGCACGTGCTGACAAACTGAGAATATACTTAATGAGAAACTGAGAAAAAATAACCATTAAACGGTATCTATTTTGTAGCTAGGAAATGAAACGCTAAGCACGGATTGACCTAAAATCTTTATAAGTAGGTTGCTATTCTGAGTATATGGTAAAAAACCATTTGTCCGATAGCGAGCTAATCCAAATAGGATTTGAGGAATCACTACCTAATAGTGATATAGAGATATTTTGTGAGCCTTGTTTTGAGTTGTTCACTGATAAAGTTGAGGCTACACATGAGAGCCACAATGTAGAAATGTGTTTTGATTGTTACATGGAGTTCAATGAATAATCAAAAGTATTTTGTGTATCGATTAGCACAACAGCAAGAAAAGACATCCTATCATTTTGTAGGTGCTGACTTCGGCAGTGAGGCAACTAAGGAAGCCGTGTATTACGGTATCACCTCAGACCCTCAAAGCCGACTATCTAAGCACCGGCCTAAGAAAGGTCACGATATCAGCCTTATTGTTATGGCTGAGTTTGAGAATGTATTTGAGGGCTTAGCTCATGAGGCTAACTTAGTTTGGGACCATGTCAAGAAATACGGTAAAGAACCAAAGTTTCAAGGCATGGCCGGTATAGGAAACAAAGGTTATACTTACGGGGGTAATAAGTAAACTGATAGGTGACTTAGGGGTTCCGGCCCCTGAGCACTAAATATCAAATACTGATATAGGAAAAACATGGACATAAAAACATACATGAAAAGGGCATACGCAAGCAAGGACATGAATAGGTCGAACTATCATGAATCTAACGCATTACATCACCTAATGGGGCAATTAATGTATCTCTCAGATACTGCCGGCATGAAGGGGCATGAATTGAATAAATACGGTCGTCATGTAATCGAGCGATTACAAACAATCGTTAAAGAATTCGAGACAGGTAAAAACGAAGGAATCAATACAAAGGGAGGTGAATAAGTGAAATTCGAAATAGAATTAAATAAGTACGATATCGACCAAATGAATAAAAATCGATATGGACATGATGATGTGATAACTTATGGCTATATGTTAGACATACTACATAACATCGTCGACCAAATACACGACCAACAATAAAGGCCGTGTGGGGGGTATGGGAGGGCTCCGGCCCTCTCAACCTATACCCAATACATGGAGGTAACTAAAATGGATAACAAAACATCAATAGCCGTGATTAGTGCATTGAAATATAAACTTCAAAATGAAGATTGTAAAATCAATTTACCAAAATCAACATATGCGAAAGCATTAAGAAATAGTCTTATCAGACTTAGATAAATGCCTAATGGCCCTCAAAACGAGGGATTTTAACCTGCGTGGGTGAGAAACCCGCGTGGGTGAGAAAGCCGCCTAGGTGAGAAAGCCGGCTAGGTGAGAAAGCTGAGGTTTTCCACTCGGGTGAAAAAACCTTTATATAGGCACACCCGTTGGTATAATATGGACAAATACGAAATACAAACCATACATAACTGGCACGACTACGTCGCATTAGGCGGTAAACAAGAATTTGAAGAATTCTATAAACAAAGCTTGAAAACTCAGGGAATGCTCCTGAGAATGTTGCGATGGAGGAGAAGAGCGTAAACCTTATATAGGCACACTCTATGGTATATTATGAGTTTGACAAGAAAACACTTTGAAGCAATCGCAAAAATACTAAAAGACCACGACGCAAGTGAGGACCTAATACTCGCTATGTCTGGAGAGATGGTAAACCACAACCCAAGATTCAACACGCACAAGTTTTGTGTAGCGTCGGGATATTGGGATTAAGTTCCATGAGTCTTTAGTCTCTGTAAATAGGTAACCCAAGGAGTAGGTGCCCCGTTTGGAAGCGGTGAGAGGACCGCAGTCTAATAAACTGCTAAGGACAAGAGAAGACGCCTGACAAGTGATGGCGAAGGGCTTACGGCATAAGTCCGCCCGAGCGTTAAACGTAGCGACGCATCTTCAGCCCAGTGAGCCAGCCCAAGAACATCCGCGAGGATGGGGTAGGACAGCTGGGCGCCCTTTTTCCACTCGAGTGAAATAACCTTTATATAGGGTAATGCTCTTGGTATTGTATGACTAATCAAACGTGTCAGGACTGTGGCTTGGAAGATATCGAATTATTCGGTGGACTGTGTGAGGATTGCGATACAGAAATGTTTGCGACCTTCTGGACGGGGGACTGAGAGAAACCCTTATATAGGGACACTCAATGGTATAATATGAGTAAAATACAGGACATGAGAAACGACTTCCGTTTCCGCAAAGCCGCCCGAAGAACCCAAACCAAAAACTTAGTTGACTCTGGTTTACTAGACCAACTGAAAGCAATTGACATGGGACTAACAGACGACCCACGCAAGGAAGACCCAGCTAACATTCCCTTGACAGACCACCACAACAACGTGAGGATTTGGGAATGAAGAGCATCTTAGATATTTTAGATGACATGGTCATCTCTGGTATAAGTGAAGCAGGGGACTACATTGTTCTCTGCGGGTGTGAAGACGCACCTTGCTGCGGGTGTCACCAATGAGCTACGATAAACCATTGGAACGCAGTTGGAAAAAGAAAACAAATAAGATTATCAAAAAGGCTAGCAAATAGTTTTCGCAAGTTTCGGACACCTCAGGGGGAGTAGAGCCTCTCCCCCGCCTTTTCCACTCTTGTGAAAAAATCTTTATATAGACCCCCACACTTGGTATTGTATGACTAAAAACATGTGCGGTAAAACCCGTAAGACTGACGACCCATACGAGGTCTGGACTGGAGCTAATGGCTTTGAATGGAGAGTATTAAAGAAATACCAAAACGAAGAAAACGAAGCAAAGAACGCTCACGCTCGTTGGTTCTGTGCAGTGAAAAGTAATTTCACTTATGGTAGCTTTGAACTTGGTGACGTCTATGTCAGTGAGATTAAACAATACGGCACAAAAGTTCCAAATGAAGTAATTGACTTCGTGAGGGGCAAAGCTTAAATAGGCATACCCTATTGGTTATACAGAGCGGGGAGCCCAAATTACCCCCGCTCACTTACAGTTATCAGCTGTAACACCGTGACCTGAGAACTGAGACCAGAATAGACCATACGCAACAACGAGACACTAACATAACAAATACTAGCTGACAGTGCTGACCATTCCCTTTCCGGATGACGGCCGTTATAGAGACAAGAACCATCGCGTAGCTAACAATTTGTATCACCTTTGAATCACTTTATCCCTGTTATAGAGTCAATCCGTTAAGCTATGATGTAATTCTCTGCATCTCTTTTCATCCACCTTTCGTGAAGGATATCCTTTTGACTGGTGGCAGGTCACACCTCGTGTGGCGCTACCTATGAAGATTGTCGCGCCCTCTGGCAACCGCTCCTATTGTTGACTTCTTCAAGTTGGCCAAGACAATAGTGAAGTTGCCGATTTTTCCACTCGTGTGAAAAAACCTTTATATAGACCCCCTCCCTTGGTATTACATGAACAGAATTCAGACCAAGACTGCTCTTCCTTGGAAGAGTGGCAGTAAGAAACAAGTCGATTTCTTCGTAGAAATTGGCACAACCCCATACGGTAAGTATGGAGCATACAAAGAGATGATTCCTGTAGGCACAGGTGCAAGAGGAAGTCATCAGGAAATCGCCGACTCGGTGAGATTATCCAATCCGGAAGTATTCGAGCAGTTCGAACTACGTCAAGTAGTTAGCAGGGGATAAGCTTAAATAGCACTAGCGGATAGGTAAGTATGACTAAGGCCAAGATGGATTACCTTTGGGCACCAAAGGATGAAAAGCTCGTGAGTTCTTTACTGGACTCACTAGGATTTACAGGAGTTGGAGAATCTAAAAGATATCCAACCGGAGTAAAATACGACTGCCTTGTTGCAATTTGTGATGTAATCTCTGCAAACGACAAGACTGCCTCGATGGTTGCATCTCGCACTCATCAACTTCAGTCTCTTCGCAGAGCCACTGGCAAGTCACCATCTGTTGATTCAGTGGTGTCGGCACTTCAGTCTGGCAAGATGTCAGAAGCTGATTTGAAGAAAGCAATGAAAAAAGCAGGTCTAATTTAGATAGGCAATCAGAACGAGCTGGGTATCTCGAACAACTACCCACCTTACACTTAAGATGGTAGCTCCATCTTATCGGGTATGGCCGAATAAGTCCGCCACGGACTAAGGCACAGGGTTAGCCAACCGAGAAGCAACTGCTGGAGGAAGGCTAGACTGGTATGGGTTCTACTATGTAGTGGCATAAACCCATTGGAGGTATACATTAAATCCTCCTACCCACCTTATTTTTTTTATCGAATTTTATTTTTCCACTCGAGTGAACTTTCTTCAGCTCCACTCAGCCCGGGGGCTCTCAGTTGGGCTCTAATGCGTCATGAGAAAGCTCGGTAACGCTCAGTGAGAAAACAGTCTCAGTTCAGGTTCAAACCAGAACCATCATATCGGTAAGCCCCAATGAGAAACTGGGGTCTCAGTTGGGCTCAGGGCTCTACTGAGCAAAACCGTAGGCCCCGATGAGAAAATAAGTGCTTAGTAGAGCTTATTATCTCTCAGTTTGAACGAAATGTGTTCGTGTCGAAACTGTAGGGTAAGTAATTAAGAAGCCTATATTAAGAATGCTCTACTAAGAATGCTCTACTAACCATGCTATACTAAGACATAAGAGTGCTATACTAAGCATTGCTCTATTAGTCTCTTTACTTACTGCTATACTATTGCATAACTAAGCTATATCTTAATATAGTTAATATAGGGAACACGAACTATATAAGGTTTTGCATGAAAAAGCCCCCCGTTTTTTATACTCAGTTCATTTTTCGTGCTGGGCTCTCAGCTCAAGAGGGGAAACCTTTATATACCCTCTATACTATCTGAATAAGATGACAAAAGTCGACCAATTAGCTGTAATGCTAAAACAATTAACGCCACGTCAACTACAACAGTTGATGACTAAAACCTCTAATGTAGATGGTTCACAAATACGTGCTAAAAGAAATGCCCGAACTGAGAAGTATTTCGCATCAGCACCAAAGCCACATCAATGTTTAACATTCGGTGTATACCGAGACACTGTTGATTATATGGCTGAGATAGGAACTGATGCATGGTTAGCACAGAAAGTAAACAACCGAACTAAGAACGCAACATTTGTTACAGTGAGGAAAGCATGAACTGCGTAGACTGTAATGAGTATTCGTGGGCTGATACAGGTGGACACGAAGTGAATAAATATAACTGTGAACACTGTTTAGTTTATGATTATATAGAAGGTGGACTATGAACCCAATAGAGAAGTTTAATAACTACATGACTCAGCATACTGACAAAGTTCCTTTGTTGAGTGTGCAGTCAATACAAGATAATCGTTTCACTGTGTTGAGAGAATTCCTCTCTGCCTCATTTGAGAATGTAGAGGATAACGCTTGGTCTGTGAGTCAGAACTTAGGAAAGTTCATTGACGCTCTCAGCACAATGGAACCTGAAGATGTGAATAAGATTACAAACACAGTTCGTAAGTATGAGGTCAAGGGAGAGAACTTTGGTGTGCATGGTAAAAGAACCTATGGATACGATAAGTCTAGAATTGACAGGACTCTCATCAGACGTGGGAGAGCGAACTGAGACGGAATAGGGAAACCTTTAAATACCCTAAATACTATGGATAAAACAATGAGTGAAGAATACCGACACAGAGGATTAGATGACTTACTGTCTGACAATCCCGAGCTAGAAGAGGCACCGGCCAGTGAACCGGAACCAGTTGTAGAGAGAGAGACAGTAATGTCTAAGCTTAAAGGCTCAGTTCAGATACCTGAAGAGTTTAAGTTTGCTGACAATATTACTTTCTATACAATGTTACGTAATATATTTCGAGGCAAGAACATTCTTATCACCGGACCATCCGGTTGTGGTAAGTCTAGTCTCGGTAAGATATTAGCTGGTATTACCAATAAAGAGTTTTACTCTTTCAACTTTGGTGATACTATGAATCCCTCAGCTAAGTTGCTGGGTGATACTAAATATGATAAAGATAGTGGAACGTGGTTCAAACCATCTCGGTTTGTTAACGCAATCCAAAACAACTCTTTCATTATGTTAGATGAGGTTACTCGTGACCGAACCGGTGACCTTGCTAACATTCTCATGCCAGTCTTAGATGGACAAAAGTATCTAGCTCTTGATGAGAGTGAAGATTCTGACAGTGTCTCAGTCAATAAGAATGCGTTCTTCTACGCTACTGCTAACATAGGCCGAGAGTATCTAGGTGCATCTCATGACTTAGACCGTGCATGGAAAGACAGATTCACAGGTGGTATATATGAATTAGAATACCTACCTAAACAAAAAGAAATGGAACTAATTATGATTCGTAACCCTCAGCTTAAAAAGTATGATGCTGATAAGATTGTAGACTTTGCTAAAAGAATACGAGACTTACATAGTTCAGACGAACTAACTACAGCAGTCTCAACACGTATGTGTCTTGCAGTCTCAGAGTTAGTGGTTGATGGTATGAGTTTAATAGATGCACTCAAACACACGTGCTTACCATTCTACCCAGTTCAAGCTGGTGACGACTCAGAACGTGTCAGAGTTATACAGGTCATTCAATCAATGGGTGACTAGATGGTGAGTAGAAAGAAACACACATACTGGCATCAGTTGGCTAAACTGTTAATCATCAATGGTTACAAACCGGCTCAGTGTGCTAAGATGTTAAAAGAAGTATTCCCTCAGTCTGAAGTAAATGGTAGACACATAGGTGCATACAAAAGAAGAATAGTAAAAGAAGAGGATGTTCTCATCCCACACAGACCCACAGTATCTATTAACCATATGACCGAGATGATACAAGAATTAGTCTCATCTGAGGATATGTTTATATATAACTGTAGTGTTGGGTCAGCTAAGAGAACACTAGAATGCTTTCAGTTTAAGTTTAAAGCTGAAGAAGAAGATGAAGTAGCAAAGGTAGAACAATGGATTACGGACATACAATAGACGACTGGGCTGAGGACACAGATGATTTCTGTGACGCTTGTGATGACTGGTCTGAGGATGATGGTCATGGCAACTGTAAAAGTTGTGGTGTAGCTTTCAAAAGTGTAGACCCCTTTCTCACTCCGTCAGTAGCAAAAGCTTACAGTTCACCTGCACCTACTGTCTCAGCTAGTGGTGACCTATATGGTCGTGGAGCTGGATATACGTGGGGTAGAGGTGGTTCGTGGTGGAGTAGTGGAGTGAGTGCTATGACTTCAATGTGGGGTAATAACAGATTAGCTGATTCAGATAAGAAAGTTAGAATGTTAAAACATAAAAGACATTTAGACTCTCTTTGTAAAGTAGTAGACCCAACTGTGAAGCATACACTAAACTACGCTACTGATAGTAGTTACTCTAGTATCAATCGTGGGCTGATATATGTTGATGGTTCTCTGTTAGAGAAAGATGATGACAACTTAGATATTGTTGCTGGTCTCGCTATACACGAGAAGTTACACTTAGTTCACACCAAACCATTACTTAAGTGGGAATCTATTTACGCTCAAGATAATCATCTTGCTGGATATCAACAAGGTTTATTACATAACATAGGTAATATTATAGAGGATGAGTATATCGAGTCTCAGTTAGCTAAGACTCATGCTGGTTTCGTTAGTTATATTGCTAAGCTTAAAGAACATTACTTTGGTAAACATGGTAAGAAGTTAGAAGTTGAGGGTAATGAGTTTGGTGAAATACTAAATACACTCTTAGCTTTTGTTAGATATCCCTCAGCTCTGAGTGATGACCGTAAGAAGAAACACGGTAGACACATTCAGTTCTTTGCTAGAGCCTTAGCTCCGGCATATAAAAGCCGAGAGAATTCCTTAGTTGCCATACAAGCAATCTATGAGTATATGTATCAAGTAGCTAAAGATATAGCTAAGAAAAAAGGTAGTGATGAATCAGTTGAAGAACTTATAGATAAAAAAGTCTCAGACCGCTGGGATGAAATTATGGATAAGTGGGGTGGTGAAACTGCTTTGGGTGATGAAGAGAAGACACGCATGAAGGATAGATTAACTGAGGACATAAGAGCTGATGTAGAATATGACAAGCGTCACTTATTACGTGACTTAGTTCATGCTGGTTCTAAACAGATGCCATCTGAGTTAGCTGATTACACGGCTGGAATGGACTCTATCAGTGAGCACCTAGACAGAACCATTAAAGATTTAGAAGACAGTGACTACAGTGAAGAGATGTGGGATAAGTCTAAATCTCTCGGTTTAGCTAAGAAAACTAAAGTAACATGGCGTAACCAACGAAGTAATGAATCTAGCAACTATGAATATAATGATGCTCTCAGTAACATGAAGTCAGCTATAGGTCAACTGAAACGTCGTATACAATTATTTGGTAACACAAACATACACACTATCCGTAACCAACGAAGAGGTAAACTAGATAAACGTATGTTACATAAGATACCACTCGGTCGACCCGACCTATTCAAGAACACTATCATCGATGAAGATAAACCATTAGATGTATGTCTCTTAGTTGATGAGTCCGGTAGTATGGGAACATGGAAGATGAAGAAAGCTAGACAGACTGCTATCGCAATACGTGAAGCACTCAAAGATAATCAAGCTCTCAACTTATGGGTCTTTGGTCATACCGCTGATGGTTACGACTGGGATGCAAAGGGTCAAACCAATATGTCTTGTTACTGGTCACCTACACATCAGACAGATATAAAAGCTATGGGTGCAATGAGAGCTCGTTCAGAGAACCGAGATGGTGTAGCCATCTTAGCTTCAGCTGGAAGAGTTCAAGCTGAGTCACCGTCAATGGGTAGTAACAAACTAATGATTGTTATCTCAGACGGTGAGCCATCAGCTGATGGTTATAGATACCATCAAGGTGTGCCTCATACTAAGAAAGCAGTTTCTCATCTTGAAGGACAAGGTTGGAGTATGATTCAGATAGGTATCAGTGGTGCACGTGAGTCAGCTATGCGTGAGATGTTTACCAACTATGTATTAGTTGAGAACATGGATAACTTATCCAACACAGTGAGTAAAGTAATAAGAAAGGTAATTAAAGTATGAATGATGACAATGATATGCAAGAAGCCCAGTGGTTTATATTAATCGCTGGGTTCATAATGCTATGGATGGTCCTATTAATGATGTTTGGTTAGGCAGATAGGGCAGAAGTTGAGATGTTATTGTTTCTAATCTTGGTCGGTTTACTCATTGTCTCAGCTTGTGTCCCTGCAAACGCACGAACGATTGAGTTTTGAATCTCATATGTATACAGGCCACGCTTTATATAATGTAAAGAGAGTAGGACAGTTATACAACCGAGAACGTCGCATAGCGATGAAAGGTTATGAGAAGCCGCTCTCAGTTCGTGCACCAAAAGCTTTATATACTATTTGATATATATTGAATTATAATGAAAAGGAATTGATAATATGCAAACATTTCTACCAACAAAAAACTTTAGAACATCAGCCAAATTACTAGACTATCGTCGTCTAGGTAAGCAGAGAGTCGAGGGCCTTCAGCTCATCAACTCACTCAGTCCAGACTACGATAAGAAAGGTTGGCTTAATCATCCTGCACGTTTGATGTGGGTTGGTTACGAGAACGCACTGAAACATTATACTAACATAATGATAGAAGAATGGGTTGCACGTGGATATAACAACACGATGCAACTATACAAAATAGAACAGCCGATAGTATTCCCTCAATGGTTAGGCTATCCGGAACTGCACAAGTCGCATCGAATGAACCTATTACGTAAGGATTACGACTTTTATAAACTGCACTTCGATGCCGATGCACAAACGGACCTCGCAATCATAAACGAGTATGAATACTATTGGCCACAGGAAAAGAAAAATGATTAGAGAATTAATAGTTAAACTAGATGCTATATTTGGATTTAGCAAAAAGAAGTTAACACTACGACCTAGAAAATATGGAGTAAAGAAAAATGAGTAAATACACAGACAAACTGCTAAGTGCAGTTCAAGAGATAGCTGGACTAATATACTATCAAGCACCACTGGAAGAACAAGACCGATGGTTAGCTGAGTTAGTAGAATCAGGACTATGGGAAGTCCCCGAAGATGAGGGAGGGTTCGATGGCTACCAATAAAGCTGAAGCAATCCACTTCATGAAGATAGTGATGGATTGGTGTTCACCTAAGGTAGCACGTATGATGATGGATGATTTAGATTTCTACATCGCTGAGACCACAGACAACGAATCAATCAAGAAATCAATCAAGATGGTCCGAGAGATGATATATGCACGTGCTGAGGAAAACCTTGAGTTGGAAGCTGAGGAATCAGAATGGAAAACAGCACAAGAAATCATTGACGAGCAGAGAAAGTTAGGCAAACCAGAATGAGATGTCTAAGATGTGGGGGAGACTACGTGGGGATGAAGAAAGTTAATAAGTTTAACTGTCCTCATTGTTCTTAGTATGTCCCTCACTCAACGGAACTGCATCAATTGCGGAAAGAGAATATCAATAGCTGAAGACGGATTCGGTCAAGGTCGTTGTATTATGTGCAACATGAAGACTATCTAAGCACTAAGCCCCATTTAGCAAAGCTTTATATATCACTATAGGGTGATATAATATAGCATGGTTTATAGAGCATGATTAATTATAGCTTTATACTAACCACTACATTTGCTAAGTGAGGATTAATGGGAAGAAAAGATACAGGAAAGAATTTCGAGAATGAGATACGAAGAAGCCTTAAGGGGAGTAGACACATATGGTGGTTCAGGATACAAGATACAAATGATATTAATAGGTTTGTTAAGATTGCTGTGGCAGAAAAGCAACCAGCCGATTTCTTCACGGTCTACCGAAGCAGACCAATTATGCTTGAGGCTAAAACTTCTAGGAACCTTACTTCTTTTCCTCTTTACTATGGTAGTAACCCTGCTATCGCTAAGCATCAGATAACAGAGGGTGCTAAGTTGGAAAGAGCGGGTGGTCTGAGTTTCATATTAATACGAAGAGAGGAATACCGAAATAAGAAATGTTATGCTATTACACCAGCACAAGCGAAATACTTATATAGTAAGGCATACAATAAGAAATCAGTGAAGTGGTCTTGGTTCGATGAACACGCTTACATTGTTGAGCGTCTCAAAGCACCGTTGAGATGGAACTTACACAAACTATACGAAGAAACATTATGAAAAAAAGAGCAACTAAAATACCATACGAAGGATATACCTTACCTCCCTCAGCAGAGAAGGGTGGTCAGTTTATAGACTTTACACAGGCATACAAAGAAGCACCAACTAAGGTGCCTAAAAAAAGAATAATAATAAAGAGAAGAAAGAAATGAAAGAAGTAATGGAAAAATATAGCACCACGTTTTTTGAAGCGATGGATGCATGGCCAGATAATTTAAAAGAAGATATATATAAGTTATATGCATACCTCAGAGTATGTGATGAGATGGTAGAAGGTGCCGAACTGGGTGACTTTAAAGAATGGAGAGAGGTAATAGAACAGTTCTATCAAGTTAGCGATAAGTATCAGTTCGATGGTCAATGGTTAGCTGACTTTCACGTTAGTATGTATCAAGATTTAGTGAAGAAAGAACATTCAGTTGCTTCTATGTTGGAGTATTGTAAAGGTTCAGCTGAAGCAGTAGGTATGATGATGGCTAAGATACTAGGATGTAATCCACGTGCTGAGCCACACGCTAGGTCTCTCGGTAGAGCCTACCAAATAATTAATTTTATAAGAGATTATGATGAGGATGTTGCTAATGGTTATCATTACATAACAGATAACTTCAGTGCATACTTAGAAATATTCTATCAAGATATAGAAAATGGTATGGATGGGTTAGATTTTATACCTAAAGACTTACAAGAACCTATAATCAAAGCTACACAAAAATACATGGAAGTAGCAAATGAACACAACTAAACCACCATACTACAAAGCACTGTGGCACAACTGTAACATATGTAGAATACATTACATGAGTGAAGACCCTCATCTTAAAGCATATTTATGTGATGAGTGTTGGAACAAAACACCTCAGTTCGTGGTGCAAACACCAAAAAAAATTCAGCGGACGGAAACTAATATAAATATGAAGACAATAATTTTATATACTATAGGCAATCTATTATGTTTAGGGGTAATCGCATATTATTTGTGGTTAAAATAAAAAAATATGACAATAACAGAATGTCCGAGATGCTTTGGAAGAGCACTTTTTTATGGTGCAGATGGTAAGTCAAGATGTGTGGTGTGTAACCCATACAAGGAAGATAAATGAAACAATTAATTAGATGGATATATTTATTCACAGGACTATATGTATTAGCTTTATGGATATTATACCGTTAGAAATCCCTATACGAGACCAGTTTAAGGTTCTCAGTTTACAGCTCTCAGTATGGATAGCGAAAGCTTTATATACTCAGTAGTTATGGAACAAATAAGAGTGATTAAAATGAATAGAACAGAACAAATCAACAGTCTGATGGATGCTGTAAAGCATTACCAAAAGACAGGTAAGCACAAACAGGTTAGTATTCAATACAACCCTGAAAACAGAACACAGTTCGACTTTGCTTCATGGAAGCACAGTTCAGATAGTGACTCTGTAAGGAATATCCTACCCGAAGATATTAGAATTTCTTCAGAAGGTAACTTCTATGTAGTAGGTAAAGACAACAGATATAATCTTAAGCAATATACCTCTCAACATAAACAACACGTGAGAGCATATAGATTAGATAGATTGGTGATAAAATGAAACAAGTAAGTAGTATAAAAAGAATAAGTGAATATAAATCGATATACATTCCAGATGCAATTTTGGAAGATATGAGCATGGACTCCGGCGACAATGTAGTTTGGTTCCAGAATGATGAAGGACATTACCTCATCAAGAAAGTTCAAGTAGATATATTGGATTAATCATGAATGAAATGTTAGAGGGCTTTTTGAAAGCCGCAAAGAGTGACAACGATTTAAGTGTCAAAGAACTTATGACTGATGAAGAACAATTACAATGGGAAATATTAGTCAAAGCTATGGATTCTATAGATATAATGCAGATAGGTGTAGACTTAGAAAAAATATCTAAGACATATCAATTAGAAAAATGGCAAGAAATGTCTATCTTAGCATATATTAAAGTATTAGAAATCATGGTTAAGAAGGCTAAAGAAGCTTCACCTGAATCTTTCAAGCCTAAACCTCAGCCCGAGCCCGAGCACGAAACTTACACAGGAAGTATGTTCGGATGAACTGCGGTCTCTGTAAGTGGGAGTTAGCTCCAGAGTATGTTAGATACAGAGATATTAACGGTAACCCATACTGTCAACAGTGTTATCAAATTATTGGAGGACAGATATGAATGAAAGATGGGAAGCCTTTGACCGTATATGGGCTAAGGGTAAAACTAACAAGATGGTTCAAAGACTCAAAGAGAAATGTATAATGAGAGGATTAGAACCAACTGAGGAAAACTGTCGTGACTATTGGATGGGATACATTCGATATTATACTGATGGTTGGACAGGACAGGGTCATCATGTGAACCCACGTAAGAACAAAATACTCATGAAACAACTAAAAAGGAATCAAAACAATGACAATAGAAGAAGACAGAAAGGCGGAAGTAAACCACCACACAAGATGGGCGGAAGAAATACGTCAAAGAAACGCAAGGTATAGTGAAGAAAGTAATTGGTTTCCATTTGTTCAGAACGTGGAAGATGTCTTAGCTAGAATAGATAAGATGTCACAACGGTTTGATGATTTGGAAAACAAAATAGGAGAAACACAAGGAATGGTAAAGAACCTAAGGAAAATATTAATCAAGTTGGAGGTTATTGATGACAGATTCATCTTCTGACCCCGACATGGTGATATCAGAAAAAGCTATGGGAGACCTCATGGCAGCAAAATACGGTGGAGAGAACAAGATGACACATCTGTTACGCATCGGTTCATTTCAAATGGAGGTTGCCCCTAACGAAAACATTGATGTTAGGGAATTCTTCAATGAAACAATAGATAAACTTATCTCAGCATATGGTGAAAAACTATTAGAGATAGATATCAAAACCGGAGCCATGCACGGTAATATGCATGGATAAAAAAGGAGGAAAGAATGGCAGAAAAAACTAGTTTAGAACTCGCAGCCGGATTGTTCCGGAACACAGACAAAAACGGAAACATCTACTACTCAGGAAAGAATGAGACTGGAGATGAATACGTTATGTTCAGAAACACATACTGGAAAGAAGGAAGTAACAAACCTTATTTCAGGTTAATGAGAAGAACAGATGGGGCATCAACCCCTACAGTGGAGGACTGATGTTCTACCCAGATAGAAACGCAGAACGCATGATGGATATGTGGGTAGATTTACTCAGCCACATTGAAGATGGTGCAGATGGTAGACGATATAGTCGGACTCACCCTAAAGTAGGAACAGTTGAAGAGAAGGATGATAGCATCACTCTTACAGCTGACCTTCCCGGTGTTGAGAAAGAAGACATAGAACTATCAGTTCATACCGAAAGTGTAGCATTCAAAGCTTCAACTGAGGACAGAGACTATGATTTTGGTCAGAGTTTCGATTTTGAATTGAACCCCGACAAAGTCAAAGCAACCTTTAACAATGGAGTTCTTGATGTCAAGATAGAAAAGGTAGCACCAGCGAAAGGAAAAATTATAAAAATAGAATGAGTGAATACGACGACTGGGTGCAGTCACCCCGAAGCGATAGAATATGGTTAGAAGATTCAATGACCGCTTTGGGTCAGTTCGCATTTATATCACCTATCCATAGAGTCAAGCATTGGAACCCTACTACTAGGAAAAGGAACAAGTGTTGGGCAAAGGAAGGTGAATGTGTATTTTGTAAAAACAATACACCTAAGATAAATGAATTTACTTATGGTCTATATATTAGTGAAGAGAAGAAAGTAAAGTATTTGACGCTTACAGTGGGTGCTCATACATTAGCTCAACGAGCATTTACCATCTTAATTGAAAATGGCTATAACCCTACAGATAAAGTTTTTGAAATTAAGAAAGGAAAGGTAATGACCTCGTCAGGAAGAGAAGTGAATGGATATAATTTAAACTTAACTGAAATTACACCGTTTGTTGCTGAAAAGTTCAGACCAAGTTTAGATTCAAGTGAAGAGCAGAGTTATGTATGGGCAGTTCCCGAAGAGATAGTGGGATTCTTAAAAGATAAAGATGGAGAACCAATGACTATGATTGATTTGTTTTTACTTTTGAAAGATAATTTTCCTGCTGTCTCTGAAACAGAACTAAAAAAGTATGCAGTCAAACTGTGTGAGCACAACGTTCTTAACTTAGCTAATGCAAGGACAAGGTGGATATGAAAAAGAAATTAGAAGTATATGATTTGTTGCGTTACTTCCATAATGCAAAGAAACCTGATGGGACTTTGTTTCCTATACTCGGTGAAGATGCTCTAGCGTTGACAGTAAGTTTGTCTTATCTTTTAGAAGATACTAACTTCTGTATCAAAGCTTATAGTGGAACCGGCAAAACAGTGTTGATGGAGGCCATAGGAGCATTACTACCAAAGGATTGGATACATACGATAGAACATTTATCTGAGACTGCTGTGTGGTATGATATGGAAAACATCAACAAAGCTCGTTTTGTTGCTATACCAGAAGCACAGAAGATACCCGAAGGTGTTATGGAAATAATAAAGACGTGGGCAGATGGTCGTGAAGCTAAACGTAAACGCACAGACATAACTTCTAAAACCTCACCTACTATGGTGCATTGGTTGGAACCTAAATATGTATTGATGGCTGTAGCTGTTGAGAATGATAAAGGTTCATCTATGTTCGATGCTGAGTTAGAGCGAAGATGTATGATTATGCATACTAATCCTACAGTAAAACAAACTGAGAGGGTAGTAGAATATAAACTATTACAGGCAGCTCTACCTCCCACCAAGTTATCAAGTATGACTAACGAAGAGATAGATGAGCTGAAGGCACACCTTGTCAAAGCTATAAGAGAGCGTGATGATGACGACGCAACAGTATTGAAGAATCCCTGCGCACCTTTCTTAATGGAAGCTATACCATCAGCATTCCCTGTTTCAAGGTCTAAAGTCCAATACTTACTTAGGTTGATTAATGCTATTGCTAGGTTTTATCCTGATGAAATCATAAGAACAGAGAGAGATGGCGTAACATATGGTATGGTTTCACCTAAACATAATTGGTTAGGGTTACGAATATATCTTAATTCATTTGTAGAAGAATGTTTACATATGCCAAGTCATGGGACAGACATATTAAAGTTATTCCCTGAGACTAGAATGGATAAGTTTGGTTTTGCAGATAGTGATACAGTTAAAATGTCTGAAGGTGAATTGAAGAAGGCAGCAAAGGCTGCTGGTTTACCATTTACCAAACTGAGACCTGTGTTATCAGCATTACTGATGACAGGTTTTTTAGAAGTGGAGGATGATGGTAAAAGACAGATGTATTTCAAAAGTCCTCTTATAACAGAACCAGTAGCTAAAATAGACTGGGGTGATTTAATTGAAGAAACAAAAAAGTTTATACGAGAAAACTGGTCTGAAGTATCTGACGAATACATTAGGCGCAGTTGTAGCAGTATCAAGATTGTTGACCCGTTTAGTGGGGACAACGTTGAACTGGGTGAGAGAGCAAAGAGAGCGGTAGATGTCGACAAGGGTGATTACCCTAAAGTTTTTAAAACATCAGCGGACTCTAAGATTAAAGACTACGAGTCTTTTCTATTAAAAGCAGAAGGAGATTACAGTGACAAAGAATTCGAAGCAATCAGAAACCACTTTCAAAAGAAGTAGGCTTCCAAAGCGAGATGAAATGTTTGCTGTTGTAATCGAAATGTCAGGGGGCTCTAGAATGAAAGCCCTCTGTGCAGATAATAAAACCCGCATGATTCGAATTGGTGGTAAACTAAAGAAAAGAATGTGGTGCAGAGAAAGGGATTTGATTATCGTCAAACCATGGGTTATACAGAGTGATGCTAAGGCTGACTTAGTATACAGGTATCTCCCAACTGAGAGAAAGAATATAATCTCAAGAATACCAAAGGAGTTAAATATATGGTAAAAGGAATAGAAGCAAGTTATACGGAGTTTACCCGTAAGACAGCCAGATACCCCAAGAGAAGGGAAAAAGAATACCTAATGTTAGGTTTAATGAACGAAGCCGGTGAAGTCGGTGGTGCATTTAAAAAAGAAATAAGAGACCGCATAGACAATACAGACCTCATTATAGATGAGATGGGTGATGTGCTATGGTATCTCACACGACTTTGTGATGCATATGATATTAAGTTATCAGAGCTCATGGTTAACAACATGGACAAACTATTTAACAGAATGTCTCCAGAGCAACTAGAAGAGTATAGAGGTAGCTAATGTCTGATTTAGATAACTTAGTAATTAATAGTAATGATGAGAGAGAACAGTGGGCCTCTTTACTGAAGGGAGCTAGTGACTATCACTTTGATATGTCAGGTCAGTTTGAACCAGACCCTGAAGTAGACCCTGATGATAAGAATGATATGAAGACAGTAGCTAAAATCCACAGAGCGTGGGGTAGAGCTATTGCAGACGCAGTGCAACTTATTGCTATGTGGGAAGTTGAAGAGGAGATAGTCTCTGTTGATACCTCTCCACCAGCTAAGAACGTCACACCAGATGAGGAAGAATGAAAGTCCCTCTAATTGGTAGCATAAACAAACGCACAATTAATCTTAAAAACAATAAGCTAATGGTCAAGCTCTTTAGGAACGGAGAAATGGAGGCTGTTGAGTCACCATACAGTCCGTATTTCTATACTGAGGAAGACCAAGGTGAAACAAAGAAGTTGATTGCATCTAACAAGACAGTCAACTTAAAGAAACATGAATACACTCCGGGTAAGGACCACCTCCCTACCCACGCACTCTTTGATGGTGGTAGAGAAGCGTTACTCGAAAGGCTATGTATAGAACATCCAAAGTTCTTTGCAAACTATCCTAACGACAAAGACGTAAAATGCCTTGTGTTTGATATTGAAACACATTCACCCGATGGTAAGTTCCCTTTTGGTGAACAATACCCTATCGTAGCAATCGGCATTGTATGTTCCACTGGAGAGCGCAAAGTGTTTTTATGGGATAATGTAGAAAAAGATGACAAGCAACTACTATGGGACTTCGCTAATTTTGTACAGGACTATGACCCTGACATTATTACGGGGTGGAATCTTGTGGGTTATGATATTCCACAAATTCTACACAGAGTTCGGTATAATAAAATAAACGAAACCCAATATAAAAAACATCTCAACCGAGATGGGTCTGACTGGGGGTATGAACCTCCTAAGGACAGCCGTGAATTAAAGATGAGTGCTGGTGGAAGAGTTATTCTAGACCTATTACGATGGGCTAGATTAGATTATTCTCTATCAGGTTTACCACGTGGTCTTAAACAAGTATCTCAAGCATTCGGTCTCAATCCTATTGAGCTCGACTTTGCACACAAGACTCTAATGGATTACTCTCTTGAGGAAATCGAAGAGTATGTCTTATCAGATGTAGACTGCACACTCTTTATGTATAACCACTACTTCCCACAAATTCAATACGTAGCAGAGACTCTCTGTGTACCTCTAGCGACCTATGTTAACGCCCCCAGTAGCTATATCACGAAAATTCTACAGGGCAGAGCTCTCTTTGAGCAGGGCATAGTGGCGCTTGATAGAAACAAAGAGCGACATACAGATATATTTAGGTTTGATAAAGGTAATTATCAGGCTGCTCACATAGAGCTTTATCAAAAGGGTTTTCAAGCTGAGAACTACAAAGTTGATTTCAGTTCTTACTATCCTTCTATAGCAATGGCTCTCAACTTAGGGCCTGATACGACAAGAATTGTGGGCTATGATGACTATACACCAGACATAGAGTTTAAGGATGGAATCCTCTATGTTCCTGACAATAAGGTTAACAAAAGACTTATGGTTCAGATAGACCAAAGTAAGAAAAGTTGCCTATATCAGATGTGTAACCTATTTAAAGAGATGCGAAAACCTTATAAGGCTGGGAAGACGAAGGAAGATAAGAGCAAGTCCGATGCTCTTAAAATAATGGTGAATACATTTTATGGTGCCAATGCTAATCCTTACATTTCTTACGGCGATATGGGCGTCGGTCTTACTATTACAGCAGTTGCCCGTTGGCTCCTACTATCGGCTGTCGACATCATCCGTTCTAGGTATGGAAAGGATTCTGTGGTATATGTACATACAGATGGGATTAATACTAATGTGGATGTGGATGAGCAGTGGTTAACTAAACGATTACAAAAGCTTATTGAACACCACCTACCCTTCGTAGAATCTAAACATATAGATATGGATAAAGATGAATTCTTAGAGGGTGTATGGATACAAGTAGGTAATTACATATTGCGTAACTTGGATGGTAGTGTTACGAAGCATGGAAGCACATTTAAATCAAAGAGCCGCTCTATATTCTATAACAAGGTATTAGATAGGTTATCAGACGCCTGTTTAAATAATACCGTTTCCTCTGACTTTGTAGATTCTTTATATGATTTCGATGAATATAAGTTAGAAGATTATATAATGCGTCGTTCTATGAACAGAGGGTATGATGATTATAAATCAGATACTGACCTTATGGTTAACCTAATGAATCAAGGTAAGATTATGGGTATAAACCCAACTGAGGGGACTACTTACTTCTATGCTAGATGTAAAGAAGGTTTTGTTTTAAAAGAATCTATATCTACAATCGAAGCAATTGATATGCGTTACTACTGGGATGTTGTAAGTAATTTGTTAATAAAGTTTGGTCATAAAGATTATGTAAAAAGAAAACCACCATTAACAATGTTAGATAAAAAACAAAAGTCATTAGCAGAGTGGATATAATGGTAAGTCATTATTTAAAAAAGAAAGGTATAACCTATAAAGACGAACCAAGAATGGGGATGAGCAATGCTTATTATAGTAAAGAAGATAATCTTTATGCTTGTTCCTGTGATAAATGTAGAAATGAAATGTGTTGGCCCGGTGAACTGTTTAATAAACCATCACCCGCACACTACAATAATCCAGATAGACATGGTGCTCTGCTTCAAAGAGGTCGTATGCACAGAACACAACAGTGTATGAGTAGAATGCGAGCTGAGAACTATAACAGAAACTTAGAGTGGTCTTTGTATATATATCAGAGGGAATATCTTAAGTTAGAAGGTATACCAGTTACAACACTTAAATACAAACGAAGTATAGATAATATGAGAGAGGATGAGGGATATAAAGAATTTCTTACTCTCTTTGATAGCTTGATAAAAACTAAACAGGGAGAATACCTCTGTCCTGTATTTGGTAAACCTATGGTGAGAGGGGAGTTCAACCCTGATGCTCACTCCCAATGGAATGATATGTCACCAAGTCTAGATAGGAAAGACAATAACAAACCCCATACCACAGACAATCTCCAAATAATATCATGGAGAGCCAACAATGCTAAAGGTGTATTGTCGTTTAATGAACTGGTACAAATGGGTAAATGGGCGGAGAAAGCTTTAAATAGACAAACCGATTAATATAAATAAGGACAGCACGTTTGCTGCTCCTACCCTAACGGGGAAGTGTAATTATGGATGAAAAAGAAAATAAACCGTTGTCTGCCTTTTTGTCAGACGCAGAAGTCAAAGTGGTTTGGCGTGAAGAAGAAAGAACTAAAGTAGGAAGAGGAATGATAACTAATGATGATGAAAATTTTGTTTATCTTACCGGTGAAAAAGGTACAGTTATTGTTAACAAGAGAGATATTATAGCTATAAAACAATAGGTAGATAAAGATGAACAAGCAAAATACCGTCGGTAGATACGGCGAAAGTAAAGATTTTATGTCAGAGACTCAAGATGGATTGAGAATAATGCCAGTCTCAGATAGTCCGTGGGCACCCACTGGATTTGGAACTAACACTAAAAACGTAGCAGCAATATTACATACTGAAGGACACAGGATAGGATATGGTGGATGTCAAAATGATAAACACGCTCAGTGGTTTACACCATGGCCATTAGGTCAAACCGAGAAAGAAGTTTGGTTTGAGAATTTACCTATAATGTTTCCCGGTCAAGAAAGATTTGGAGAGAAGTCCTTCCCTTATTGGGTAAGAGAATTCAAACCAGATGTAGTATTGGGTCATTTAGATTTTCAGATGTTTAAACACATAACTGATTCAAAGAGTCCTCAGAATATAACACTGCCTTTTAGAGATGAGAATGGAAACATCTTAGATAGAAAGTCAAGAATGAAAATGATGAACGATGCCTTTAAACAAATATCAAAGGGGGTACCGTGGAAGCTAGCAGTCGTTATACCCTATGATGGTGAACCATCTGTACCTGAATGGAAGTACCAACTAAAAGATGTAGACTATCCTTTAGCAATGTCTCGTTATGGACAAATAGGACTTAAAAAAGATTTTAATGTCGATGCAGTTTATATGCCGCATGGAGTAGATACTGGTTTATTTAAACCTATTATGAATCCTAAGTATGGAAACGAAGAAAAACCAGATGCTTTTATAGTCGGTTGCGTAGCACGAAACCAACATCGTAAAAACATACCACGTTTAGTAAAGGGCTTTGCTCAGTTTGTAAAACAAAACAAACTAGGTCCAGACCAAGCAAAGTTGTTATTACATATGGATTGGAACGACGCTATGGGATGGAAGTTCCCAGATTTTGCTAGACAATATGGTGTAGAAGATTATTTAATGAAACCACTTATGGGTACACTAGATGCAAATCAAGCTATTGATGAAAAGGGAATGGCAAATCTATATAACTGCATGGATGTTTTCGTATTACCTACGGGTGGAGAGGGGTTTGGTATTCCTACACTAGAAGCTATGTCTTGTGGTGTGCCTATATGTGTAACAAATTATACTACTGGTTATGAGCTAATAAAGAGTAAAGACCCTGAAACAGATGACATACCTATGTATCCGTTAGGAGGAGCTCATGATGACCCTATGCCTAATGGTCGAGACCACTTAGAACCAGAGGACATATGTGAGAGAGGTATATTAATACCTTATAAAGATATGTGGTGGGATACCCCTGCTAGAGCAGCACCACAAAGAGCAATAGCATCAGAAAATGCTATATGTGAAGCTATACAACATTACTATGACAACCCAGATAAAAAATTAGAAACAGGTATTGCAGGTCGCAAGCATGTTCTTAAAGAATATAGTTGGGAAGTAGTAGGTGACAGGTGGATAGACTGGGTAAATAAAATAGAACAGGAAATAAAGAAATGAATTTAGTATTTGGAATGGATGGAATTATATGTACTCCATGTAATGACTACACTGAAGTAGAGAAAGCACGACCTCTAGCTAACGTTAGAGAATTTATGATATGGTTGACAGAAAATAACCATCAGATAACAATATGGTGTAAAAGACCTAACTCGTTGGATTGGGTTATGGCTACCAAAGATTGGTTAAAAGTAAACCAAATACCATACGATAGAGTTTTGTTTGAAAAACCATACAATCCAGTCATGGTTTCTGAGACACCACCTAACGCTAAGTATTATAAACATGATAATGATTTAAGTATTGTTGCAGGACTATTTGAAGATTGGAAGGATAACCTTGTTAGACAACACGGATAGAGAAGCTGAGACGCTAGGAAGCGTTGGACCTTTTGTAAAGGTTACATGGAACGATGCAGCTAGTACATTTAAATCTTACAGGATTAATGCAAAAAACCCATCAGAACATCTTACTGTTTGTGAAACAGTGGGTGAATTAGTAGCAAAAGACGACAAAGCTTTAATACTAGTGATGCATGGGTCTCAATGTGATGGTTGTGATATCATGGCTATCCCGACAGATTGGTGTCAAAAAATAGAAGTGATGGAGATAAAAGGAGAATGTATTACAGAGAGTTTGGAATCCCAGCCAGAATAGCTAGGTGTTATTCCGTAGAAGAATTAGAAAGTCAAATAATTAAACACAATGGTGAACACAATTGTTACACAAGTGTATACGTATTTGATGACCACAGAGAAAACCCAAGTATTAAAAGTGATTGGGCAAAAACAGATTATGATTCAGCTGCACTTAATACGTTGTGGTTTGATTTTGATGATGAAAAGGATGTTAACAAATGTTTAAAAGACGTAAGAAAATTTATAAGACAGTATTGCAAACCTCGCGAGATAATCCCACGGATATATCTTACAGGGGGGAAGGGCTTTCAAATGAACATAGACCTTTACTCGCACGTGGCCTTATCGGATGGTTTGAAAAGAGACATGCTAAGAAGTTACTTAACATATATAAAAAACAAATACAAACTAAAGACCCTTGACCAAGCTTGTATTAACAATAGCGTAGCATGTTTAAGACGACTACCTAACACACAATATATATCTAAACTTACTAGTGAGCCTACAGGTGTGTGGTGTATACAACTTACTGTAGAAGAAGTCATGAAGATGAGTATAGAAGAAATCTATGGAATGGCTGTAGAACCACGTGAAGAAAAGATAGAACACACCAGAAGTAAAAAGGCATTTAGAGATTTTGTTGAGTATATGTGTGATAAAAAAGAAATCAAGCATAATGTATCACAAAGCATAGCTAAACTTTTAGATAAAATTAATGATGTATCAGGCCCTACTAAGCATGATATACCAAGCAATGCTTATATTATGCCCTTACGTAAATGCATAATGGAGCTCATAGAGCGTAATATAGAGCGTGGACATAGCTCCCATGAAGACAATAAGATAATAGGTATGGAACTGATAAACTCAGGATATTCCAACCATGACATTCATTTTATATTCGAGAGTATATATAACGAAGATGGTGGTGATTGGGGATGGTATACAGATGACCCACACACCGCAGGACATATTATAACTAATATGCGAGAGAAAGCTTTAAATAGGTATTCAAAGGATAAATTAATAGAAATGAAAATATGTTCAAGTGATTGCACTTGTTCATAGGAGATAAACAATGGCAACATTAAAAAGACTAGAGAAACGTATGAACGAAGTAGAAACATGGGTAAAAACCTTTGAAAAAGGTCAAGGCCCTGCTCAAACAATGGAAAACATGAATTGGCTATTGGCCCAAGTTCGTGGAGCAACCGAAAGACTGCAACAAGTCGAAGGTCAAGCTGGACAAATGCAAAATGCTATACAGCAGAACGCAGTAATCGTAAACGATTTCATGGAAGAAAACGAAATGGTTATGCAATGGCAAGCGCATATTGCAAAAATACAAAAGGAGAACGAAGATGCCCTTCAAGAGCAAGAAACAGAGAGCTTGGATGCACAAGAACAAGCCGGCGATGGCGAAGAGATGGGAGAAGGAGACGCCTAAGGGCGCCAAACTTCCTACTAAAGTCAAACGTAAGGCAAAGAAAAAAACTACGGGACGCCGTAAAAAGAAAAAGTGATACCATGGTAGATAAAAAAGCTAGCAAAAAAGACGATGACGTCAAAAAAATAGAGAAGGTAGAAAAGAAAGCCGCTAAGGTTTCTTATACCGATAAAGTAATAAATCGTAGAGGTAGGGAAGTAACAATAAGAACCTACACTGACGGTAAGGTGGAGGAATTATAGATGTGCTGTTGTAATGACTGCTCTTGCTCATGTGATTGTAGCAAGGAGGAGTAGATGAAAGTTAAAGAACTTAAAGCAGCCCTAAAAGATTTAGGACTATCCACAAAAGGTAAGAAAGCAGACTTAGAAGCAAGATTAGCAGAAGCTGAATTACCTGAAGAAGAAGAGATTGAAGAACAAGTTATCGAAGAAGTAGTAGAAGAAGAAATTACAGAAGAGATAGCAGAAGAAGAAGAAGAACCAGACTTAGTCATGGAAGACTATGATGGTGACGATGACGAAGAAGAAGAAGAAGTTGTCGAAGAAAAAGAGGATGAAGTAGTAGACTTAGGCAAAGGAGCATTCCTTGTCAACGGTGCTTATACTGTTCCTAAAAGACCAAACACACCATCAATGAGATGGAATAAAGAATTGTATGGCAAAAAACCAAATGGTGGCCGTGTAAGATTTGACGGTGTTCATATCGATGTTCATGGTCAACCTGTAGAAGAACTCAAAGAGTAATGGCTCTTTTGACTACAGAAAGTCGCTGTGAGTGTAAGGAAGAAAATCCTTGCACTTGCGGTAGAAGAATATTAATTGATTTTAAAAATTAGAAAAAGGCTTTTATAGTAGCCCAAACTATAATAATGAACCGCAAAGGAGTGGTTAAATGTTTAAGAACGAAATATCAGAATTTATATATAAAAGAACGTATTCACGTTGGCTAGAAGAAGAGAACAGGCGAGAAGATTGGCCTGAAACAATAGAAAGATTTATTAGTTTTATAATTTCAGAAAGACCTAAGATTCCTGAAAAGACAATACATAAAATTAGAAAGTATATGTTAGAATTTGCGGTAATGCCATCAATGCGATTCTTATGGGCCGCAGGTCCAGCAGCTAAAGCAGATAACACTTGTATTTATAATTGCTCCTTTGCTAAAATAAATTCAGTAGAAGCTTTTGCTGAGTGTTTATATGTTTTGATGTGCGGAACTGGGTTTGGTTTCTCAGTTGAGAAAGAGGAGGTATCTAAACTACCTCAAGTACCAACAATAAAATCAGGTCAGGGAATAGGTAAGGTTGTTATTGATGACTCTAAAGCAGGGTGGGCAGATTCTGTTAAGACTCTTATGAATAACCTTTATCAAGGACAAAATATTTATTTCGATTACTCAGCGATTCGGTTAGAAGGTGCTCGGCTCATGACTATGGGTGGACGTGCTTCTGGTCCCGGACCGTTAGTAAAACTGCATGATTTTATTCGTGAAACTATGCACAATGCACAAGGTCGAAAACTTACAACACTTGAAGCTCACGACATATGTAATCAAATTGCAGAAATAGTAGTTGTAGGTGGAGTTAGACGCAGCTCACAAATCTCTTTGAGTGACCTTGACGACACAGAAATGCGTCACGCTAAGGATTGGCCTTTCCCTATTAAACGTGCTATGGCTAATAACAGTGCTATATTTAGGGAGAAGCCGTCCGCAGCAGACTTTTTGATTGAATGGGGGGCATTAGCTAAATCTGGTACTGGAGAAAGAGGTATATTTAATCTTTCCTCAGCTCAGGATAAGGCCCCTTCAAGACGTTACGCTCCACTCATACAAGGAACTAATCCTTGTGGAGAAATAATGTTGCGAGATATGCAATTCTGTAACCTTTCGGAAGTAGTAATAAGAGAAGAAGATGACCTTGACACCTTGTTAGACAAAGTTGAGACAGCAACATGGCTTGGTGTTATACAAAGTTCCTTCACAAACTTTCCATATCTTAGAAAAGAGTGGAAAAAGAACTGTGACGTAGAAGCGTTGCTAGGTGTTAGTTTGACTGGACAGATGGATAACCCTTCGGTCTTAACATCGGAGGCATTGAAAGCCCTTAAAAGCCGTGTTTTGCGTATATCACGTAAAGCATCAGTTGTTTTAGGTACAAAAATGCCAGCAGCAACCACTTGTGTAAAGCCATCAGGTACTGTTTCACAACTTGTAGATTCGGCGTCTGGGGTACACCCAAGATATTCTCAATACTATATTCGTCGTTATAGAATAGCAGCTCGTGACCCACTTTTTGAATTGATGAAAGCTATGGGAATCAAATGTAATCCAGAGAACGGACAGACAGTTAAGGATGCATCTACATGGGTATTAGAATTCCCTGTTAAATCTCCTGACGGTTGTATTACTCGTAAAGATGTTACTGCATTAGACCAGTTAAGTCATTATAAAAATCTACAACATAATTGGTGCGAACACAATGCAAGTATGACTGTATATGTTAGGGATGATGAATGGTTTGAAGTTGGTAACTGGGTATACAAAAACTGGGATATCATCAACGGTATATCGTTCCTTCCTTATTCTGGAGGTAAGTATGAATTAGCACCATATGAAGAAATAGACGCTAGAACCTACGAAAGGCTTATAAAGGCCCTACCCCTAATTAACTATGCATTATTGTCAAAATACGAGCACCAAGACAATACTCAGGGAAAATCTGAGTTTGCTTGTGTTGGTGACAAGTGTGAAATATAAGGAGTAAATATGGAATTTGATACGGATATAACGGGATATGGCCGCAAGATGGGAATGGACGCAGGTCTAACCTCTGATGGAATGATTGACAATGTTGTCAGACTCGGTGATGAAACAGTAGAAAACTATGCAGGAATGCAACCAGCTGGTACAGTTCCAGCTAGAACAATTGCTCCCGGTAACACTGAATCCTCTGGTGGTTCAGGTGAAGCAGGAGATTTCGCACCAACTAACGGAAGGACAGATATGCAAGTAGGAAACCCAAGAGGATAAAAATATGGCAATAACAGCAGACTCAGTATACTCAGGCTCCCAAATGACTCAATATAATCCATTACCAATGGGTTTTTATTTTAGCGGTCCGGTAGCTTGTACAAACGCAGCAGAAACAATCATGGATGACGCCATGAGCACCACAGCCGATGTGAAAGTAAATGTAAGAGCACATCCAAGTGTTAGAACAGTAAAAGCTTTTGACTTTATAATATATGTAGATGGCACAGCCGTCGGTGTTATTACAAGTGACACTGCATATACTAGCAGTAATTCAGAAGGATTAGATTTTATTATACCAAAAGGTAAAAATTTGAAAGTAACAGGAGACAACCAAACAGATGGTACTTCAGTTAACTGTCAGACATATGTTTCAATATCAGAATTAATAGGTTCAACTTCAGCTTAATTATCTTGTTGAGCTATATACTCAACTAAGGTTGGTGGACTTCTATTTATATTTACACCTACATCAAAGGTAGATGGAGTAAAAGCAATCTTTTTTCCACTTACTCTATATACACCAGAGAAACGTCTGTCTTCAGTTTCAATTCTTACAACATCATTTTCATTAAGGTGTGCTCCTTCCCAGCTACTTAGTGTATACTCGTACTGAGTCTCTAAGTTAGCTCTAAATATCTTCTCAGCAAAGTCTTTACACTCAGCCGGGGATTTTAATTTTTCATTAGTAGCTTCTAAATAATTTCTATCATAAGCAGCCATTGCTGTTTCATGACTATATGTACCCTTTACTCCATTGAATCCATTTATTATAACAACAGTAGGTACTTTCTTATTAATTAATCTTAAATCTATTATATTACCATACTCTGTAAAAACATGCTTTACATCAGTATTATCTAAAATACTTTGAGGTTCTATTATAAGCTCTGATGTGCTTCCATTATCTATCAAGCGTGCTATATTAGGTCTAGGAGGGGAGCTAGAATTATCCACTGCCCTACCAAGCAAGTCCTTTATTATATCTAAAATGGTCATAGTACCTCTTAAAGGGGGCCTAGAGGAGCTAACAAGGGGCGTTGTATCGCCTATGTATGTAGTGCTTATCTTAGAGCTTAGTTGAGCTTTATCAATAGCTTTTCTAATAGCATTACCCGCAGTTAAACCATCTATATTATCAGTGTCAGTCAAAGCTATTTTAGCATTCTCTGGGTTTCCCCCTAATACCAAATAACCTAACATGTCTTGAGCCATTATTGTAATTTGGTCAAAGTCCTCTTTTACTCTTTTTATATAACCACGAAATATAGGTTTACTATCTCCTTGTTCAAAATAAAAAGTTACTTCTTTATTCCAAAGATTACGATAACCATCATAGGTTAGAGGTAATGTGAATTGTAAAGAAGCAGCTCTCAGTAATCCAGTGGAGATATAGGCTCCTTTGATAAAGGGTACTTCTCTTCCTTCTATTTCAATCTTAGGAATAGATTCTCTCATTCTGGATTCCTCCTATTGGGAAAAGGTCAGTCATTAACTCTCCCGTACCATCAATCAAAGCAATCTCTCTTATAGTTATATTAAAGCTATAGTTAACAATTGCTCTCGGTCCACCTGTACCACGTGTCTCAGTTAAATCTGTAACATTACCAAATAAACGCACGTAAGTACCATCTTTTTGTATTTCATCCCAATATATAGGTACATTATCTGCTTGTATTCTTCTTATAGTATGTAAGTGTCCATATAAAGTTGAGGCACCATGGTCATCAAAAGCACTCGATGAGTTTTCGTCACCTAAGGCAACACTACTCATACCAAAAGTAGATAGTTGTACACCTGTCTTTTGTACAAAGACTTTACCTTTCCTTGTAACGGCCTTAAAATAATGCCCAGCTCTACTCAATGATATATCACTTGTTATCGCTAAACTATTTAAATTGTAACCTGAATCATCTACAACCCTTACCAGAGCGGAATCTCCTTGATTTGCATCAAACACATTCTCGAACTGAGGAACTGCGTTATCGGCAGCAGCAGCAGCAGTCTGTCCTTTTAAACCTATCTTTAATAAGTATTTAGCTGTGGTGGCTAACGCACTACCTGTAGCATCTGCTATACCTAAGTTGTAACGGTTACCAAAGTAAACACTATTAGCTCTAAATGATTGACTATCTACAGTCATTATTTTAGCATCATTTACTGTAGTATTACCATTTACATCTTGGAAAACTTTTGATACACTTGGGAAAGCATCATATGCATTTACTCTACGTATTATTACTTCTACAGTATCACCATTGTTGGGAGTGACAAGATGCTGAGCATTAGCAGTACCTGCACCAGCGCTAGAATTATTACTTCTACCATATTGAAATGTAACAGCACTACTTGTGGTGCCTAAACCATTCCAACCATTGGTAGATGTACCAGAAGCTACCCAAAAAGCAGCACCAGATAAAGTAGTTCTACTACCGGATTTAATTATACCTATATATCTATAACTTCCTACGTCATCACCAGTTCCTAATAAAGCCATTTTATCAGCCAAAGGACCTGTAGCTGCATTAACTACAGTAAAAGAATCACCACTGGCCGTTGTACCTAAATTATTCGTACAAGTACCAGTAATTATTACATCTCTATCGGTTGTTCCATCGGGTTCTTTACCAGCATCAGCTATACATGCAGGTAAACTAGAAGCGTTTGTATTGTAAACACCACCACAAAGATTTGTTATATTGGTATTTTCCCAATCTAAAGGCATATCATAAGATATATAACCAGATTTACAGAAAGAGGCAGCATAATATTTATAAACTTCATCACCATCATCTTTTAACTCAGTCTCATATCTTGTAGTATCTTTAAATTTTAATGGTTTCCAGTATACATTTTGTGTTTTTGTACCAGAACCATCTATAGCAAGGTAATCTACACTAGCAATAGAAAGAGCACTATCTGCATTAGCTGCATCTGTCATTATATTTTGTGCCCAATTAGCCATATTGAAGCCTACTTTATTAGTAGGTGATGTAAAAGCTAATATTATATAAGCCTGTTGTCCGGTAGCATCACCAAAAACAGGGTCACCGAACATATCAGTACCTATAGTGTTATTAATGTTTTCAGCTATCCAACTAGAACCAGAGGCATTATTTTGCATAATAGTAGAATAATCATTAAGTACCAACCTTGTTGCAATATCAGCACTATTAAAAGTTAAATTAGGAACACAATAGTTTACAAGGGGTTGATTAGAAGTTATAATACTACCTGAATTAGAGGCAGCTAAGACAGAAGTTCTAACAGTATGGTATTGGTCTGGTATACGCCCAAAATCATCTATAGAAATTAAATTATCCTGAACTACATTAGTAGTATACCACAAACAAGTACTAGCATTGTTTGTAAATAAAGACCTTCTTGTAACACTTCCTGTCATATTTATCCCCTTTGTTGGTGTTAAATAAGAATAATGCATTCGTTTGGTGTTACCAGATTGTAATGGCGTACTGAGTGTGTTTGTACTGAGAACCCAATTATCTACAGGGTTATATGTGTCCCACATTTTACCATTGTCATATCTATAATTAGATAAACTAACATTGGATGCAGCAGCTCTACTTTGACTAAAATCCATTACCATATATCTGTCTTTATCATCTACTGATTTGACTGGCATTCCAGCTGAGATATAAGTTATAGGATAAAAAGTACCAGTATTACTAGATTTAGCCACTAAAAACATTTTTAAATTATTTAATGAACTATTGAGTGCATAGTTATTCTGAGGTACTACAGCAGCCGAACCACCCTGACCATAAGATTTACAGCTTATATATTTGAATTCTAAAATTTTTGATACTTTACCAAATATTGCGGTACCATTACTTATAGGTGACGTAGTTCCAGATAATATAGAATACAAATTGTTTTGTTTAGCTGTCGCAGTTCTTAAATCTACAATTAAATTTAAATCTAGTTGTGCGGTTTGTGAAGCCATATTAGTAATATCACTTGCTGTAGCTCGGTATTTACTTATTTCTACTATACATTTTACTCCTATTTTTACCTGTCCTAACGTATTTAAATCAGCTTGAGATAAAGTAGGTGCTATACCAAAATAAACATCAGCAGGACCTTCTGTCTCCATTATGGAGTTATCAATACCTGAATTTAAAGATGTATTTTCCACACGCATAATGGCAGTTGGAGAATCATCACTAATACTAATGTTGTCTATGTTAGTGTTACGCTGGAAAGGTTGTATACTAGCAGAGTGGTCAAATCCTGACATGTATTTTGAGGCGAAACCTCGTGAATTAATAAACTGTAAAACGGGACCATAGGTTCCTGTTGCACTGTAGGTGTGTGTAGCGGTGACTGTAGTTGGTGCATCTGTTATTTCTATCCACTGGTAGTTGGCTTCATCTTTTTTAGTAGAAGCACCATCTGCCCAATCTATATAAATAGCACTAACGTCATTATCTTTTAATGTAAAAGTACCTGTCACCTCAGTATTTACCTTTTCGGTAAGTGACGGAGTCCACGTAAATCCAGCCATTATATCGTAGTAGTCCTCCATGATGTTTGGTTAGACATAGCTTGTTCTGTAACATTGTATCCTCTAAAATTATGATAATCTGCCGCAAATATGCGTGCAGTATGTGTTATATTTTCTTTGTTTAGTGAAGTATTTCCAACTGCATCATAAAAATCATCTAAATTATTTGTTGGCATTGTATATGTATCGCCTTTATCTATTACATGTAACTCCTTAGTATAGATTAAAATTTCTTCAAACATACCTGCACTACCAGATTGACCTACTGCATAATATCCACCGACAATAAAATCTTCATCACCCTGTACACGAGTTTGGCCAGTGCTTCCATCTTGCCATGAACCATCTATATATAAGTTAGCTTTGTTAGGATTGGAACTTCCACTATTATAAGTCATAATTATACTTGTTGGTGTTTCTCCATCACACACAACAGCCTTAACAGAAGCTAATGCTACACCAGTACCCATTGTAATCTTAATTGTATCATCAGTATCTTTATAAGCTATAAAGGCATCTGCGGTTGGACCCGGGTAAGCTGTCGTAGCCATTTGAGTCACAATATACCGTTTGTTACCAGCGTCAGATGCTGCTGGAGTCCAGTGTATAACTAGAGAAAATTCATCAAGGTCTTCTAAAGCTCTATAATTAGCTGCACTTGTTACAGTTATTTTACTGTTTGCGGTACTACCACCTAAAACAGGAGCATATCCTCCTTGTCCTTCTAACACTTGTCTTACTTCAGAACCAACAACAGCGGAAGCATCAACACCCACGACTGGGTTATAAACCTTTAAAGATGGTGCAACACCAAAATCAGTAACACTTTCGTTTAATGGTAATCTCATAGTACATGAATGATATTTGTCATTAATGGGTTGATTGTCTACAATGATATATCTATACCACACATCATCTGCATTTTCTTCTTCCCAATTAAACTGAACCGCATTGAGTGTTTCGGTACTTAAATCATATAAATCGGTGTCTCCCTCTACAACATTTGCTTCTGGCGATACGCTGAGGTTTCTTAACCTTGGAGGGGCATCAATAAAAGACCAATACATTGTGGGTTTTTTAGTTGTATCTGTAGTATAATCATCACTAAAGAAAGTAGCAGACCTTTGTTGTCCATTACTACTGGTTAAATTTAAAAGTAGTGGTATGTTGTCGCCCACTTGGTAATTGTTTGAAAGAGCGTTCAATGGGTAAAAGTTATAAGCAGCTGGCTTTACTGCACCATATACCATATACCCTCCAACTCCAGATTCTGCGTCCATAGCACCATATCCATAATCTACCTCTGTCATTAGTGTGCTGTTTCCTGCTCTAGGTACTACATCCCACTCATTAACATAAAGTCCGGATGCACCTCCCGTAGTAATTGCTGATGCATTATAACTATATTGAGCTTCAGCGTAAGTAGTTCCAGAAATAGAACTAGCACTACCAGCTCTACTTGGTACAGAATTTATAGTACAAAAAGACCCGAAAGAACGTTCTGTTGTTGTTTCATCAGTGTTAAATATCATACTAAGCCAATATTTTTGAGGCCCTATATACAGCTGATTTATATTATCTTCCACGAACAAAGGAGTTCTTGCGTCTGACGAAATAAATAAGTCTTGAGTAAATGTTACTATGTTACCGCTTGGTTCTTCAGCTAATTTGAGTCCACCTTTTCTGTAGGTTTGGATACCTCCACCAGTACCAGCAGTGCCACTTCCTCCCATTAGATATGCTACATATCTTTCATTAGGGTTATCAAAATTAAATACTGAAATATCTTCTACCTCTAATTGGTTTTTGTTTAAAGTTTGAAAATGTTCAAAACCTGAGGTTTTAGAATTCTTAGTATCAGATATATTTTTTACTTTTGTACTTACAAGGACATTTTCTCTAGTTCCCCATCTAGTACGTGGGTATAGGTTACCAGCAGTAGGCTTAGCTGTTCCACTACCACTTACATTTACATACATAAATCCTTTTTGACGGAACCCATCTAGTGAAAAGTAGTCATTAGTAGAAGCAAACCCACCTCCAGAACTTATTCCTAAATTAATTTGGTCACCAGCTACCGCGGCAGTAGTGCCTGAATAAACATCAAACTGAGCTCCTGATATATTATTAGTATAGGCAGTGTGTTGTTGTACCTCAACTGAAGGACCTACTACTAACAAATCTGACCCCATCCTATTTTCGAAATTGTCAGGAGGAATTTCACCATTTCCAGCTGTAGTTCCTGTTATTTGTTGTGAAAAAATGGCTCCTCCTACATTTGTAATGTACTCTGGTAACTTATCTGGGTAAATAGCGTTAGCACTATTTTCATCCCACGAAAATGTACTGAAGTCATTACCTAAAATATAACCTGTAAAACCAGTTCCAGAACCCCCAGTGCTTGGGGCAGTAGAAGCTAAATGAGCTGGGTTATCCCAACCCATAACTACAAACATACCTGTATCATATTTCCTTAAATTTGCACGATTTGCAGATGGTGTTTGAGTACCACCACATGTTATTACTGCTGCGGGGTCTACTGAACTAGTAATACCGGTATTAGTAGTCATCTCAAATGATAATCTACCACTAACATAATCTAATGTCTTGCTTCCTGCAAAAGCACTGGATGTTATCGTCACAGTACCATGATTATCTAAAAACGTACCATCAAAATGCTGATTATCAGTAATTTCAACAGTTTTGTCACCAGTTGTAAATTCTAAAGAACCAGTCAAAGTAGTAGGATTACCTGCTACCCACCCACTACCATATTTAGGTCCTGTAGCATCATATCTCTTTTGTAGGGGAGAAAGATGAGTTTGTGGTTTGAAATTTAAAATTTCTCCAGCATTAATATTTTTAACAGTAGGTTCAAAATTAAAAAGTTGTACATTGTCAATAAAAACTTCTGCTTCTCTAGCAGCACCTGAAGGATATATACCTTGTTCACCAAACTCGTATGGTTGAGCACCATCACTTCCAGAAACCCAACAGTAATTTTGCACCCATATAGTCATATGTTTAGGGAAATTTTCAGGCTTTTCGAACCAATTATATTCTCTTAAACTATTATGAAAAGAATTATCGGCTGCTGGGAAAAATACATCTAAAAATGGTAAATTTCGTGTATCGGCTTGTACACGTGACCCACCATCTACTAATACAGGACCACCAGCATTATTATCATATACAGTCTGCAAGGCATTAGCGCCCTCAGTATCAAAAATAACACGCATAGGAACACCACGACGTGGTGGAGATTGAGTATCTGTAGGGTTAGCAGAACTGGACGGTGCATAAGGTCTCTTTGTACAACTAAATTGGTTGTTATACTGCATAATATCAAAGAAACATCTCATATTAAAAAAGCTATTCATAGGTAAATTAACATAAGGAAGCTCGTTATCCGCAATAGCAGTAGCAACTGAAGCATTTTTAGGTGCTGCTGGAGAACCCCATATTAAAACATCAGGGTCAGAAAGTGGACCACTTCCGGTCATAACCTTTCCCATACCACCTTTAGCTAAAGTATAATTAGAAGTGTCTGGTAGTGTTGGGATGACCTGCGCAATTTTCATAACAGGTAAAGGATAAGCGAACATATTATTTGCTGCTGACGTAGTTGCACCATCTATACCAAATCTGGTAAAAACTATTCCACCCACAATATTATCACTAGTCCCACTGCTATAATAATTACTCAAACCATAATCTAAAAACTTATCTAAAGAAGTGTGTTCTTTTTTAGGTTTGTAATTTGAAAAAGTTACAACAACTGAACGTAAAAAAGTATTTTCAGTATTACTATAACTGCTGTCAGCTGCATCAGTACTATTATCTGCTAACCATCTTATATTACCAAAAGAAGTACCGTCGTTTACATTTAACATAACATTAGGTTCGAGCTTAGAAATGTTCATTCCTACTCTCAGTTCAGGAACCACCGAATGTGGGTCTCCTAAATTATTTATACTTTGAAAGCGGTCACCACCCCACTTAGCTGCTGCTACATCAAAAGGTAAACTAGGATAAGGTATATTATACAAAGAAACTCTTGCACATTGTGGGTTTAAATTACCACTAACTTGTATTTGATTTTGAATAATTTCGTTTCGAGTACTACTAACTGGACCAGCAAATCCCCAATTGTGGTAAATACGTAAAGATTGACCTCCGTTCAGTGCTTTTTCTGAGCTTAGTTCTATAGTACTAGTAATCATAGGGTCATCGGTAGTACTATCGAATGGATTACTAAAATTACGAGTAGCGTAAAAATCACTAAATATTGTATTTCCTTTATCTGCTTCGGGATTTCCTTCTACACTTGAAGGTGCTGTCACTTTAGTTGCAAAATCGAATTCACCCGGGAAAATAGTATGTTTACCAGCTGCAAATTTTCTGGCTGTATTGTCAAGTTTTATAAGAGATGCGGTTTGTCCTAACAAACCAGTATTTTTAAATTTAAATTTTCTAGTGCTTCCGGACACAAATACAATATTATATCTTTTTTCACCCACAAATATTGTTTCAGATTGCTTTGGAATACTTAGAATTGCACTACCAGTTCCACCATCAACTCTTCCACTAGTATCTCCGGTTGGAATTCTTATGTTATAATTTTCATTCATAGGAATATGTGCTCCTTCAGAATGATGAGGTAAAGTAATTATATCTATGTTTTTTATACGTTTATCATCATGTCTATGCCCTTGCCTTTTTAATATTGATATAAGTGTTGCTTCGGTAATATAAGGGTCACTCATAGATATTACGTTATTGTTTCCCATTCGGGTAACATTTTCTAAACCATCTGGAGAACCTTCAAAATCTTCTACTATCTGAGGTTCCTCACTAAATGGATATACAGCATACATTCCGAGATGCTGACCTACTTTAGGATTGGTGGCCGTATTACCACTACAAGCAAATGTAAAAGCCCCTTCTTTCAATTCTATATTTTTATCTATACCATATCCTACTATTTCAGGTAGTTCTCTATTATATTCCGTTTCTATCGCACTTGGGTATAACATTAAACACCCATACTGCAACTCCCCTCCACCATAGGTTGGCTGGTCTGGTACTGTACCAGATAAAATAAAACTGTTTTCACCAGCGGTTTGGTCAGATAGTGTAAAAGTAGTATCGTTACCGTTTCCTAAATCTGGAAAATTAGTTGTTATATTTAGACCTGTTTCAATTACGTTCTTTTTAAAGAAAGTGTTTTTTCTATACTTTATGGTGTTCATACAATACCTCCAAAAGAATCTACCCCAATTGTTACATTTCTCATAACCACGTCACTACCTAATATATTATTGGTTTGACCATTATTTAAAACTTGCCCTGATTGACCCGGCATAAACAACTCTGGTCCATGTTCTCCTACCATAACTGGGCCACCGTTTGCGCGACTCATGTAACCACCGTTGGCCATTCCCGGAATATCTGCATAACCTTGGTCATCTACGAACTTCAATGCCTCGTAAGCCATTAACGCAGTTCCTATACCACTACCTAGGAGTAATCCTTTGGAACCAAGCCTTATAGCCCCTTTTAATAATTTACCTCTACTTTTACCACCGAATGATTTAGTAGCAGCACTAATACCTGTTGCAGAAAATACACCAGCAGCAGCTCTTCCGGCACCCTTTGCTCCAGCAGTTCCCATCAAAACACCTCCAACGCTGCCCAACATACCACCAATACCTTTTAATATACCCGGAATACCTAACATAGCGAAAGCTTTCCAATACAAGTAGAATTCAAGTAGTGAAGTGTTAGTTAAAGGTAAAGTAGTTTCTGACATGTATTTTAATATATCTGCCATTAATCGTAATGGAATTGTTAACATCCTAAAGTTTTCTGCTGTAAAGAATCCAGTATCCATCAACTCTTTACCAGCTTCTAGTAAGCGGTCAAGAGATTCAGCAAATCCATCAACTGCTCCGGTTGCAAAATCTTGTATTTGTTTACCAAAACTAGTTAATTGTTGTTCTGCTCCTTCTCCTTCTACGATAGCTCCCTTGAAACCATCAACTAAATCAATAACAGCTTTATGAAAGCCATTAATAAATTCAGTTCCCTCAAAAGCAGCATCTCTCAACGCAAATATAGAAAATACATTAGTTTTTAATATTTGTATTTGTGCCATTAAAGATTGATTCTGTATTCTAACCATCTCATCTAACTGTCCACCTGCATTCCTTGTATCTTCTACTGCCTGAGTAAATTCATCAGAAGCCTGAACCAAGTGAATAAATGCCGTAGCACCTCTAACGTTCAAGTCTTCAATTAATGTAGTCAATAATTCAGTATTCGAAGCAGTCTCTGGTCCAACCGCAGCAGCGAACTGAGCAGCTATCTCAGTTAATTGCATCATTTCACCTTCAGCGTTTAATATCTCAACGCCCATCTTACGGAATCCTACTTCAGCATCCATAGCGCTTTCAGCAAATTCAGCCAATGCTTGTCTAAGACCCCTACCTGCTATACCAGCCTCTAAAGCTCTATTAGTCAATATCTGTAAAGCCCCTAACAATTGGTCAATAGATTGCCCTGTAGAGGTAAAGAAAGGTAGAGCAAACTTAACAGCGCTTGATAAATCTTGATACTCAATAAGAGACTTCTGTATAGCAAAAGCGAACTTATCGGTTATCTCTGCGGCTTGGTCCATCTCCATACCGAAACCAAACAAAGTCTGTGCGGTAAGCTTAGAGATAGTATTGTGGTCTCCTTGTACAGCCATAGATAATTTGAGCGTCTCAGGTAAAACTTTCATTGCCTCATTTGCTTCCAAACCTGCCGAAGCAAGCTGATAGAGACCAGTAGCGCCGTTTTGAGTAGCGATACCAAATTCGTTACCAAAATTTATAATAGTGTTAGACACTTTGAAAAGTTCATCATTTGTTAAATTAAACACAGAATTTGCATTTAGTAATTCAGCTTCGTACGCCATCAATTCTTGGGTGTTTTGAGTCAGTTTGAAACCAACTGCTGTCAATAGCATTACAGAATTACGTAGTGCTTCATTAAATTTAGTACGAACTGCATCTGCGGTACTTAGTATTAAGGTAGAATATTTTTTTTGTTTTAGTATAAGTTTTGAAACAAGAGTATCCATCTTATCTGCTTCTTTTACTTGTAGTTTTAACCTGTCTAAAATTTCTTGGTCCATGACTAATTCTTCTTTCTTTTTCTCAATCAATCTGACAAGTCTATTTAATTTGACACGTTCTTTTGTATCGTTTTCATCTAATAGTCGTGCTTCATTTTCCATACCACGGATACTACTCTGAGTAAGTTCTACATTCTTAGCAGCAGTAGCTAATACTTCTCTTCTATTTGCTGAACCCATGTCATATAAGTTCTTAGTTTGTTGAATTAAAGCTTTAGTTCCTTTCAACCCCTCCATACCTTGACTTAACGAAGTTGTAAGTGGTTCAGACATAAGAGTTTTCATCTTTGTAAAAGATTTAGCTGTACGTGCAAAAGATTTTCCCAACTGAGAACCAGCGGTGTGGTCCATTTGGGCTAAGTTTTGAGTTAAAAGTTGATGCATTTCTTGATTCATTTTTTTAGTAGAACTTATAGTTCTTCTATTAATATCTGCTAAATCAGAAGCATATTTTCCAGCAACCAATCCTGTACCACCAGTTGCACTTGCTTGTTGTACTTGGGAAACTATACCTTGTATACCCTGAGCAAGCATAGAGCCTGTTTTTTGTAGAGCCTGTGGACTCGGAACTGCTAATCCAATAGCAATGCGAGTCGCAAACAACTGGCCTGTCATGCTCATTTGATTTCTCTAAATGTTTTTTTCGGTTCTTTCTTTCCTGCCAACTTATCGTACTTACGTCGAGTTTGGAGGTAGTTATTGTATTGCTGCCTCACCTGTGGCTTGTTTTTAGCCATTTCACTGACGTCTTCGGACGTGTAGCCATCCATCGAATGGTATGCCTCATGTTCGTATGAAGCGCGGCGTAATGCCTGCAATTCGTGACGTGGCGTATTTTTAATTTCGTTCCAACTCATACCCAATTCTTTCATTAAAGGTATGTAAATCATTATCGCATCAGGCGATTCCAGCATCAATCGCGAAAATTTTCTGCTGCTTCTTCCTGCACACCGATGATTTTGTTAGATATTGCGTATCTTAATGTGGTGGGTAATAGTCCCCAATTTTCTTCTGAAATGCTAGGTCCATCAGGGTTTTTAGAATTAGCTTTTCCTAGCATCATCATAACTCTCTGAGTTCCTATTTCTTGAAATAGTGCCATCTTATCTTCTTCTGGTAGAGTTTCGTCTACTCCTGTAAATTTAGGTTCTTCTTTTTCTGTTAATTCACAAAATTGAAATTCTACTACCTTTCCTCGAAAATCCACTTTTTCTAGCTGCACCTCATCAGTAAGGGCTACTAATTCGTCCATTGTCCAAATCTGTTTTTCTTTCATTTATTTCTCCTTTTTTTATTCAAGGCGCCATGTATTATTTACACGACGCCCGTGTGTAATGATGTTTCTCAACATCTATACTCCTTATAGGTCTGTAGTTTCTAACTTAGCTTGGTCAGCTGTTTGACCGAAACTTGGCGTTAGTGGTGTAGTAAACTCGAGTGTTTCATCAGCAGAGCCATCTACGTTTGTAGTGACTGTGTGTGATGCTAAAACACAACCGGGTATACTCATTACTTCAGTACCATTTTGTAATTGTATATGTACTCTAAAACCTAAGTTAACCGTAGGTTCTTCAAGTCCAGAGTTACCTGTAGTACCTGAACAACCCCATCGACCATAAGCTGCTGATTCGTTATTAAAAACTGAATCCCACACTAATGATTCTTTCTTTCGTGTAATACTAATGGTTGTTTCTTTTTTGATTTCTGCTTTGGTTGTTTGTCTGAATCCGAAATATGTAATATCTTCATCCATAGTTCCAATTGAAACATCTAAACCAATTACATTAGTTAACTGAGGTACACCTTTCACAGTACCATCTCGATAATCAAGACTTCCTGATAAAGGTCCTGCAAATATGTGATTGCTTCCTGTCGTTGCCGACCATGATATTACTCCTGCATCACTGCAAAGACCGTATACGTCAGTTGTTGCTGTGTTTTCTGTTGTAATAAACATAGCAATATCTTGTCCCATAAAATAAACCATACTTACATCTCCCCTACAGTTGTCATTGTTGTGTCAAAAGTATTAGTTGCACCAGTATATAGTGTTGGTAATACTGTTGATTTCAATTCTAAAGTTTCTTCTGTAACACCGTCTGCATTTAAGGCAACTGTGTGTCCTGTTACTGCGGCGTTTCTAACGGTGTATACTTCAGCCGTGTCTTTCATTCTAACGTGAACCCTGTATCCGTAATTAACCGGATTAGAAGGGTGTAAAGCATATGTTGCACCAGATACAGCTGATTTAGGATTAGTTCTTCCCATTGATATTAATGGCGTTGAACCGGTATACATTACTCCAAATCTTGCACCTTGATGTAAATATGCTGGTAAGTCTAAAAATGATACTGGAACGGTTGCAGTAGCTGTTGCGGCTGCTGACATTGTTACGGTATTTGCGTCTACAATAGCAGCTATAATTGTTCCTTTTGGTATACCTGTACCTACAATGAACATACCTACTCTATAACCGGCAGTGGATGTAAGTCCATTAAGTGTAGTGTTACTATTAGTGTCACCAGAAGCATCTGTTTCGCGACCTTCAAATTCGAGCCCATTACTTGGACCATTGTATATGGCGTCCCACAATTCATCACTCTTCTTGTGTGTTAGTGTGACAGTCATATCTTTTCTTAATTCTACATTCTGCATTGAAACCTGACCCATAAACGGACCAACTTCTTCATCAGATGTAGATATAGACAGGTCAACTCCTGTCAAATCGTGTACTCGTGAGGCCAAGACAGTAGAATCATTTTGCATAGTGTTAGCAAAAATGTTCGTATCAGGACCAGTAGCACCAGAAGTAACCAATGCACAAACTGGGATAGTTGTCCCTTGTACATCTGCCTCTAAGCCTACAGCAGTTGAAGCGGTTGTGGCTTCTAATGTGACGAATACGTCGACGTCTCTTCCTAGGAAATATGTCATCTTTTGTTTTTCTCCTTATTTTGTTGTCTAGACAAATTGCGTTGCATTACACTCGTTACCTTTAAATTAGTTTAAGTTACTATATAAAGCTTGTGTCTAATCACCATAAGATGACTGAATGTCAAGATTAGAACTTAATGCTCTTCGAGCTTCTAATATAGGAGCAACTGAGAAGTTATATCCTTTACCACTTCCCTTCCATGTATCCTCAGTAGGACTACTCCAAACACCTATGTATTTTTTACGTGGTCCATCCCACGCCTTACCATATTTAAATTCATCAGATAAAGGTTGTCCTGTAACTTTACCTACTAATGTAGAAGAATTCCTAAACCAAGATTGAGTCAAACTATTACTTGCTATTAAAAGTTTTTCATAGAAATCTTTAAACCTTCCTTGCATCTCTGCTCCCTTAAAATAAGATTTGATATCAGCTAACATTTTTCCAGCTACCAAATTTTGTATCTTATGTACTTGGTCTGGTCCGTCAGTATTAAGTACGGTTGTTATATTACCTGCTACATCTAAAGAAGTCATAGCATTTGAATATTTTTCTAAAGTAGTGATACGTTCTTTTGTCAACACTATCTGTTGATTAACTATTCTTTTAACCTTAGCGACATGCTTAGTAACTTCCTGTTTACTAATCCCATCTAAGTTTTTGAGGTAAGAAGTAAAACCAGCTTGTAAATTAGCTGATGTGGTAACGACAGAAGTTGCTCCTCTTGCAAATTGAGGTATACCTTTTGCATTAATTTTTGGAACTATAGCTACCATACCCCACCTATCTGGCGCAAGTTGTGCTTGGAATATATAAGGTTTCATATTATTACGAGCAAACCTATCTAATATCTGTCTAATATTGTAATTGTCACTGAGAGAGTTTGTGTCTCCAGCTGTAGTAGCTATGCTTCTAGCATAATCAAAAGAGTCTGCACCTCTTAAAGCTTGAGTAGGTAAGAAACCACTATCTAGTACTCCTTCGTTCATAGAATACATTTCTGTTATTTTATCATTATATCTATCAAAAACTTTATCTATATGTTGTTCCCATTTGACTTTATTAGTTTTAGTAACTTTATCTGCACCTTTAAATGAAGATAACACTTTAGTTTCTGCTTTAGTTATTTCCATATCATTAAATTTATCTCCTGCTATTGATTCTACATAATCGGATAACTTTTCGTATTTAGTTAAATCAATATCAAACCCTCTTCCACTTCTATCAGTAAAGGTAGGTCTAAACGAGTCATTAAGTTTTTGACCTAAGCCACCTTTTGTACCGGCTATCTTATCAAACCCTTCAGCAATCATCTTCAATTCCATTTCTGTTTTATCTCTAGAAGCTGCTGGATTAAAACTTGGGTTTTTAGTTTTATAATCTACATTTAATAATGACGCAAGTTCTCGTCCTAACGCACTTGTCATTGTAGAAGTATCTGGAAGCACACCTTTTACATTTTCTTCTCTGTTTTGAGACTCTGCCATCTTCTGTAGTCTGCCTGAACCAGTTCCACTATAAAGCTGACGTCGCGTAGTCCACTTATAAGAACTATCATTACCAGTACTATCAGGATTCTCTGAACCTTTAATATCTCTTGGAGCTAATCTAAAATAATTAAGTTTATTGGGGTCGGCCACGAGCTTACCCCCTCCTGCATTTTGTAAAGCCATTTCATAAGCAGCAGTAAAAGGAAGATGTGGTTTAAAAGAAAAATGAATTGTTCTTATTGCTTCTTGTGTTTGAAATCTATCATCAACATTATATTGAAAATTTGACATCGTTACCTACTATTCTTAAACACTACTACCATCGAACTAATAGCGTTCCATGTTTCTAAATCAGGATTATAGCCAATATCCCTAAAGCCACTAAAATGCCGCTCCACTACGGTTGCAGGCACTGTCGCTTCTGGAAAGTCTACATCCATAAGTACATTAGCGCTATTAAGCATGAGATAATTAAGCAACCTTCTCTCTTTATAGACCTCTCCCCCTACTGTGATAGAGCACTTACTATCCACTGATACATAGATATTAAAAGCTACTCCATAGAGCTCCCCAATAGCATTAGATGAGCCACTTGTTAAACGTTGACCCATAAATTGAGTCTCAATTCCATTAGCTGCCATCTCTGTAATTATACATGGATACATAGTTTCTACCGTGGTTGGAAATTGCCCATAAACGGTCACGTCTGCGTCTGTCCAAGCAGTGGCTGTTGCAGATGTGTCTGGGGCTGTAACAGTATTATATTTTCCTAAACGGAGATTGTCAATTAGAGCTCGCTCAATATCGTTTAGATGGTCTATTGCCATTAAGTATCCTCCGCTCTCCTACGTGCGTCGTCTCTTCCCGAAACTCTCACACAATCAAATATTATGTAACCATCAGTCATATCTTTTAATGAATGTACGTGCCATGATACTGATTTATAAAATTCAGCTTGCCTTATTTGTACTGTGTCTGTTCCTGCTGCTGGACCAGTGTAGTTAAATGTTATATTTTTTAATCCTTTTTCATAATCATAAGATGCAGCTCCTCCTAAATTAGCTGCTGCTACTCCAACTGCATATCTAGTACCACCTTGGAATATACTTGTATTGTCAGTAGTGGTTCCTGATATATATGGTAAATCAACAGATAACCATGTATTTTGGGTTACTGTCAAAGCAGTAGGTGTGTAAGTAAGTGTGTGGTTGGATGCGTTTGTTACAACAATTGAGGTTAATACTAAATTGGTATCATTTGTTTTAATCTTAAATCTAAGTCTATCTGCTTCTAGAACATTATTGTTTACTCCAGCAGCTACTGTTGGTGTGTATGTCATAGAAGTTGATACACCAGTGTTAGTTATAGATTCTCCATCTGAACTAAGAGTTCCAGCACCGCCCTCAGTCCAAGCATATCTATTACTACCTGAAGTCATTGTAGTCCCACTTGTCCATACATTATAAACAGTTCTATAATTTGTAATTAATCTATCCCAACCTTCTATTTCATTAAAGTTAGCATTATTATTTTGATTAAAATTACCGTTGCTTATACCTGCGCTACCACTTAAAGATACACCTTTGATTGTATTCATATTAGGTGTGTATATCCTAGCAGCTCCTATAATATTATTTCCATCTCTTTGATGTTGAAAATTTGCAGTAACTGCTGGTCTTATAATAGCTGGTAAATCTGGTAATAAAAGTTCTTCTGTTAAAACTGCACCATTTGGTACACCATATGCATCTGTTGTATAAATAGGTGGCCTATGATATGTAACAGTCTGAGCTTGTTCTGTTCTGTACCTAAGGGCACGGAATACTCTTCCCATATTTAAGGCTCCGGGACGAATGCCCTGAGACCCAATCAGACCGGGCATTAATTCTCCCTTGTCCCTCTAGGACTTGGGTACATATCTTTAGTAGCGTCGACACCAGTAACGTTTTTATTCCAGTTAACTTTTCCAAGCCATGGTGCTGCATTGTACTCAGTTCGTTTGATACTGAGACTTTGTTTCATTACTAAACATTGTTCAGCTAATTCTTTGAGATGTATAAATTGGTCATCCTCGTAATATACAGCTAAGTCTCCTACTTGTATTCGTTCTATACCCATACCATTCTGAGCTATACAGGCAAGATAACAAGAATAATACATAACTGCGTTATCATAAGCAGAATCATCTCCGATAACATAAGCAGTGCCTATTTGAGATAAAAACCACTCAGAAGCTACACTGATAAGAATATCGACAGTGTCATTATCTAACTCCTCCTGTTCTATACCGGATATAAGTCTTACCCGAGTTCTAAGACTCGGTAAATCAGTTATTGCTGTTATTGCCATTTTACATCATCCCCATTGCACCTGCTCCACCCGCTGCCGTAACTATTACAGCTAACCAGCGTTGTAAAGATGCTTTTATATCATTTTCCCACATTTCGTGGTGTGATAAGTGATTAGTAAAAAGAGTTTCAAATTTATCCATACGATTGTATATTGTCTTAATACGCTCATCCATTCGGATTAGTAACTCCTCTCGTTCCCAATCATCCATATGTAATATCACCTCTTATTCTATTTAAAGCTTTCTGTGTCATTGTTAGTTTTATGGTGACCATGACGGCCAAGCACGCGTTGCTCCTCCTACAGACGCGGTTAAATATCCATTTGGTACTCCTACGGTTGCCATATCATGCATTTCTACAGGTGCTCCTGAAGGGAAAAATGTTACAGGACCTGTCGGAGCCAATAGTGCTGAACCACCTGCACCTGCGTGTGAAATAGTAGTTCCTCCACCACCTCCTCCACCAGTTGCACCAGTTTGTCCTTGTATACCTTGTGTACCTTGATTACCAGTACCTGTTGTACCTTGTCTTCCTTGTGTACCTTGTGCGCCAGTAGAACCACCTGAACCAGTACTTCCTGTAGTTCCTTGTTTACCTTGTACACCTTGACGGCCTTGAGTACCTTGAGTACCACCACCGCCTCCTCCACCAGATGAACCTTGTTTTCCTTGTACACCCTGTCTACCTTGTGTACCTTGACTTCCTGTAGAACCAGTTGAACCTGTACTTCCGGTTGTACCTTGTCTTCCTTGTGTACCTTGGTCACCTACACGACCTTGTTTACCTTGAATACCCTGACCACCTGCTGGTCCGGGGTCACCGGGGTCACCATGATTACCAGCAGTTCCTTGTTTACCTTGAATTCCTTGTGAGCCAGTAGTACCTTGACGGCCTTGAGTTCCTTGAGAACCACCACCGCCTCCTCCACCAGATGAACCTTGTTTACCTTGTACACCCTGTCTACCTTGTGTACCTTGACTTCCTGTAGAACCAGTTGAACCTGTACTTCCAGTTGTACCTTGTCTACCTTGTGTACCTTGGTCACCTACACGACCTTGTTTACCTTGAATACCCTGACCACCAGTTGGTCCGGGGTCACCGGGGTCACCAGCGTTACCTACTGTTCCTTGTTTACCTTGAATACCTTGTGAGCCAGTAGTACCTTGGCGGCCTTGAGTTCCTTGACTACCTCCGCCACCTCCTCCACCAGTATTACCTTGTTTTCCTTGCACACCCTGTCTACCTTGTGTACCTTGACTACCTGTAGTTCCAGTACTTCCAGTTGCACCTTGTGTACCTTGGTCACCTACACGTCCTTGTTTACCTTGAATTCCCTGATTACCAACTGGTCCGGGGACAGTAGAATCTGAGCCAGTAACTCCTTGTCTACCTTGTGTACCTTGTGAACCAATAGTTCCTTGTTTACCTTGAATACCTTGTGAACCAGTAGTACCTTGACGGCCTTGAGTTCCTTGAGAACCACCACCACCTCCTCCACCAGTATTACCTTGTTTTCCTTGTACACCCTGTCTTCCTTGTGTACCCTGAGGGCCAGCAACTGTAGAATCTGAACCTGTTGTTCCTTGTCTACCCTGTGTTCCTTGGTCGCCTACACGTCCTTGTTTACCTTGAATACCTTGTGTACCCTGTTTACCTTGAATACCTTGAGCTCCTGTACCACCCGTATCACCTGTAGTTCCAGTAGTTCCTTGCGTACCTTGACTACCTGTAGTACCTTGACGGCCTTGTGTTCCTTGAGAACCACCACCGCCTCCACCACCAGTATTACCTTGTTTACCTTGAATACCTTGACTACCTGTAGTTCCAGTAGTTCCTTGTGTACCTTGAGCTCCAGTAGTTCCTTGTTTACCTTGAATACCTTGACCACCTGTAGCTCCAGTAGTTCCTTGTGTACCTTGAGCCCCAGTAGTTCCTTGTCTACCTTGTGTACCTTGTCCACCAGTATTACCAGTAGTTCCTTGTTTACCTTGAATACCCTGAGCTCCTGTAGTTCCTTGAGTTCCTTGACCACCTGTAGTTCCAGTAGTTCCTTGTGTACCTTGACTACCTGTAGTACCTTGTTTACCTTGTATACCTTGAGCTCCCGTAGTTCCTTGTCTACCCTGTGTTCCTTGGCCTCCAGTAGTTCCTGTAGTTCCTTGAGTACCTTGGGCTCCGGTATCACCAGTTGTACCTTGTTTACCTTGTATACCCTGAGTTCCTTGACGGCCTTGTGTTCCTTGAGAACCACCACCACCTCCTCCACCTGTAGTACCTTGTTTACCTTGGATACCTTGGGTACCTTGTGCACCAGCTTGTACAAAAGTAATTACACAGTCATCACCATTACTAAAAGTACCATTACTATCAACAAACTGTACTTGTACTTCTTCATAGGCTGTAGTTCCTGCTCCACCAGCAACATTTGCTCCTGTAATATTAAAAGTAACAAAGACTGTAGAATCAGTTGTTTCAAAAATTCTTAAATGTCCTCGTACTGAACCAGTACCATCATCAAGCGAATCTACCCAATCACTAACATCAGTAGTATTGATATCAAAATTAGATATTCCTACTTTAGAAATTAAACCGTAATTAGGTAAACCTCCACCACCGGGTAATGCAATATTGAATCCAAAATTAGTTTGCCCCGGAGAACCAGCGGTAATGTCAAAACTACTATAATTAAATTCTATACTGTTACCACCAAAAAGACCTAATGTCCCTTGTTTGCCTTGAATACCTTGTGTTCCTTGACGCCCTTGTGTTCCTTGACCACCTGTAGTTCCAGTAGTTCCTTGTGTACCTTGACTACCTGTAGTACCTTGTTTACCTTGTATACCTTGAGCTCCCGTAGTTCCTTGTCTACCCTGTGTCCCTTGGCCTCCAGTGGTTCCTGTAGTTCCTTGAGTACCTTGGGCTCCAGTATCACCAGTTGTTCCTTGTTTACCTTGAATGCCTTGTTGACCTTGAATACCTTGTGTACCTTGTGAACCTTGTTTTCCTTGTACACCCTGCCTACCTTGAGTTCCTTGTGAGCCAGTAGTACCTTGACGACCTTGTGTACCTTGACCACCTGTAGTTCCTTGACGTCCTTGACTACCTTGAGACCCTGTAGTTCCTTGTCTACCTTGAGTTCCTTGAGTACCACCACCGCCTCCTCCACCAGTATTACCTTGTACACCTTGTGTACCTTGCGTACCTTGCGTTCCTTGCGCACCTGTCGCACCTTGTGAGGTTAGGCCCGTTCTCTTATTAACGGCGTTGTGAGGCATACTCTTTAAAACTTTATTATATCTGGCCATATTATCTTAAAAAAAGGATAGCAGGGCTCAGCCCCACTATCTTTGTTTTGATGTTTGTGTTCTACTTACGTAGCTCTTTAACAGCTAACTTAAATGCACAATTCAAATGGTCACCACTTAAGCAAGCATCGCATAGAGTTCCATCCTCTTTAGGACAGAGGGCTTCTCCTACGAGTAACTTTTGTTGTGCTATTTGTATTTTTAAACCTTCTTCTGCACTCATGTTTATGCTCCGTTAGTCTCCACTAAAGTAACCTTAGCTACCCAGTTGATGTTGGTAGCTGCTTTACCAGTAACTTTAATATCTAAAGTGTCATCTGTATTATTAGCTACAGCTGTAACATCCCAAGCTGCATCTGCTTCTGCAATAACTGTTTTAGTAATTGAACCTTGTAAAGCAGTTGTTCCATTATCATTTTTAATACAACCTAGAATTTCATATGCAGCACTCTCAGTTTGAGTACCTGTCCTTCTAGCTACAATGTGAATTTTCATCAACATCGACGAATCTTGCCTAATAGGGATTGCAGTACCACTTCCGGCGATTTGGTTTACCATTGTAGTTTGTGTTGCGTCAGTTGTCTGACATGCTACTACAGTATCTAAAAATTGAGCACTTCCTGTTACAGAACCCAATTTTCCTCCACCGTGAACTCGATTAAGAGCTACGTTAGAGTATGGATAATATCCACTCATTACAGCATAATCTCCAGTCGTTGACCCAGCACCAAAATGACTTCCTCCAAGGAACATTCTATAGTTAACATTCGTTAGTGTATTACCATCACCGAAACAAGAAGAATTTTGAGAACCGAAGTTATTACCACTACCCATTATAATTCCATCTGAAAAAGTACCATTTCCTACATTAAGTGTTCCACCTATAACACAATCATCAACACCAGCGTCAAGCGAATTTGCCGTACCAGCTAGTATAACAGAATCTGTAGCCGAAGATGAAGATGAGGCGTTACCTAACAAACCACCTACCATAATCAAACCAGTAGAATCTTCTTTTACTTTATTCATCGCCCCACCAAGGATAACAGACCTCTTTACGCTATTAGAAGACCCTTCTATTGTATTACCTGAACCACCTATTATAGCATTGTCAGCTGAACCTGAATTAATTGTATGATTCTGCCCTGCTACAAGATTATTTGTTCCGTCTTCCTTAATTGTATTACCTGTACCCACTATTAAACTTCTAGCTGCTGAACCAGATACTGTATTGGTGTTTCCAACAATAAGAGTAGGTTCAGTTAAGTTGTTCGTTGTGTTGCCACTACCAAGAACTGCGTTTTTTCCTAATTTATATCCTGCCATATTTAACCAACGACCTCAGTCATTTCCATACGACAAACCCAATTGACGTTTTTACCTGCTGCACCTGTACAGAGAACTTGAATTCCTCCGTCACTAGTATCTGCTGTGGCATTAACATCCCAAGTACCATCGTCTTCGTGTATGACTGTCTTCGTTACTGAACCTAATAATGCAGTAGTTCCTGCGGTAGCGTTTCTGTCTAAAGCTCCTACAAGTGTATAAGCTGCACAATCATCGTTAGCACCTGTATTTCTTGCAATAACTGTAACCTTAAAAACACCTGCACTGTCGTTTGGTATGTTGAAACCTGAAGTATTACTAGAATGACCAGCTACTGCTTCAACAGGTGTTGCGCTAGTAGTTTGACATTTTACAATTAGGTCACTAGTTTGAGCATCACCAACAGCAGAAAACTGCCTTCCAGCTAATACTCTCTGTCCATAAAACCTTGCATCTGCTCCATAACCACTTGCAAAAATAAAGTTACCTTGAGAAGTAACAGTACTACCTACACTGTGATAAGCACCAAAAGCAGCAGAACATGTTGCGTTATCATCTAAGGTAATTGCTTCACCCCATACCGCGTTTGCAGCTGCATTATTTTTAATAGTTGTTTCATACCCTCCTGCAAGATTGTAGTTTCCTGAAACTACACATGATTCTCCATAAACTAATGAATAATCTCCTCCTGTTCCTACAGTGTTACCAGTTCCACCAACCAGCAAAAAACTAGCAGTTTCGTGTGTGTTACCTCTACCTAAAGTTATTGAATAATCTGAACTAGCATTATTGCCTGAACCTATCATTAAAGCTCCAGTTGGTGAAGCACCTCCACCTAACGTGTTACCTCTACCTACGACTAAACACCCTAAGGAACCTCCCAATGAAGCTCCTGAAGCTATCGAATTTCCAGAACCAACAACCAAAGACGCATTTCCTGCGTTTGTGTTACCAGTTCCTATTGCTACTCCTCCAAACTGTACACCATTCGAGGTGTCTGATGGAGTAACTGTGTTTGCGCCAAAAGACGCATATTTTCCAAATTTATATCCCATATTTTATCTCCTGTTAATTAAAAAATTATAATTGCCATAGAAGACCTTTCTCAAGGCTTGCAACCATAATTGTTATATTAATCTAAGTGGGGACTTTAACCTGCCCCCAAAGGTAAGTATTTTATCCTATACTTAAAGGGTCACTAATAGAACTAAGCTCCGTTAATGAACAAACATCCGACTTCAGGTCTGATGACTTTTAGACCATATCTCATAGACATGTACGAACCGACGATTCCGAAACCGGGGTTTGCTTGTTCTACTGTGAGAGGTCTTCTTTCTACGTAAACCATAGGTTTAACGGAAAGGTCAAAGATACCAAATCTGTCTGATTGGACGTATGCGTTGACGACTACATCTAATCCATACAATGAACCGACGACACCACTGGAAGCTGTTGTATTAACTGGACTTCCCGGCATCATAGCTGCTTGTGTTGGGTTAGCTGCACCACCAGCTTCTCCTTGTGCTGCTGTGAAAGCAGTAACAAAGTCACCTAAGTCTAATAAAGACTTGTAGTGAGCTGGGGAGATGAAAAGGTGGCTTGCATTGTAACCATGGGTTGATATGCGGTCGATACCTTGTGTGATATCAGAGAGAGCTAAGTCTCCTGCTGTGTCACCTGCGGCTCTTACGTATGAATTACGGATTAATCTGGTTGAAGATTCGTTTCCGTATGAGTTCAAACGTGAACTTCCGCTGTCGATATCAGCTGCTGTCATACCTGCTCCGAAGAATCCGGAGTATGGGTTAGTTGCAAAGGTTGTGATTGTAGCTTCAGTTGTGGTTTCATCAATTGCGATGGTTCCTAGTGTAGCATCGGCAGCCTTAGCACCGAACACAACTTTGACAACACTGTCAGTTATGTGACGGTCTACAGCTCTGCGAGCTTCATTCAAAGCCATTTCAACTTCGTTGAACCTTGAATCTTCAATCATTCTTCGGGTAACACCTACTGCTATACCCCACTCTTTAACTGCTACTCTCTCGGAGCGTAGTTTTGTGTGTTGGTATTCAGGAGTTGTTCCTTCGTTTATTTGCTCAAGCTTCATGCTTGGGCGGGCCATTGTAATATCAATATTACCGCCAGTATCTGTGGTCATTGGTTCTGCAAAGAAAGACATTACAGGAAGTTCAGTGACTTTGTAGTCCATGATAGCTTCTTTGTAATCAATAAGTACTCTCTCTCCTAACCCTCCGTCCACGGAGCCAGTGTTCAAACTGGTTAATATACCGGGTGTTGCTGTTGGGAATTCTGTCATATTTCTTTATCTCCTTAGATGGTCTGACATTTATGTAGACCTGCTCCTGCGGTTGCTGCTGCTTCTAATACTACAGCTTGTGCTTTTGCTGCGGCTGCTGCATTAGTTGCTAGGATTAATTGACCCGGCGTTGCCGTTCCCATCATCATAGCTGAACCAGCTGCTACGTCTGCACAGTTGATATTCAATACTACTCCAACACCAGTTACTAAGGAACCGACAGCATTTGCTGCAATGTTTGTTAGAGCAATACCTGCGTACGCAAATTTTTGTAGCGCATCGCCTGTGTCTGCTTTTTGCAATTTACCATTACCATCAATGGTACATGCATCTCCGGCTGTAATAGCTTCAGCTGCGGTATACGGAAGTATACGTGCTGGAGCCCCACCGTCATTAATTAAAATTTCTGTTGCCATATTTAATCACCTTTCTTATAGTAGTCAGCATTCAATTTGAATCTGCCACTGTTGTCTTTTGTAATACCGAATTCTCTCTTGACTTCTGGTTCTGTATCTTCTGAAGCTACTTTACCTTTTCCAAAAGTTCTTTCGACATCTGTGTTCGGCTCAGGCATTGCTGCTAGAGCGTCACTAAATCCAGTCAATCTGGATTCATCCCAAGCGGAAAGCTCTTCGACACGTGCATCTTTAGAAGTTTCTTCGACTGTACCGAATAAAATTTCTTTAGATATAATTGCTTCAACTGCTTCTAACTTTCTTGATTCTGCTTCTTTAGCTAATCGCTCTTCTTCTGCTGCTTTGAAAGTATCTAACTCTTTCATAGCTGCTTTGAATTCAGACTCGATTTCCTTTTTAGATGCAGACATCTCTTCAAGTTGTGTTCTTAATGAAGCGAACTCGCGCTCGACAATGCTTTCTGCGTCGGATTTTACATTAGTTTCTACTTTATCTTCTGACATAGTTTGTTCCTCTGTATTATCGCATCCACAATCTCCTTCATGGCCACCACAACCACAGTCGTGGTCGTCTTCAGGTTGCTGTGAATCACATTTCGTTTCTATAGTACATTCCTTACAGACTGGGTCCATCTTTTCATTGTCAATGAAACTTACCTCTGTAGGACGGATATTAGTGGCATAAGTGTCACCCATGACGTCAATATCGTTTGAGAACCAATCAATACTAACATGTGTCATGTCACCCTCCTTAACTTTGTTCATTACTTCTTCACCGCGGCCATATTTATTAGATACTGTTGCCAACATCTTTACTGCGGTCTTTCCATTTTCCATCTCGATTAGCTCCGGATTAGCAGCCATGCCGATTAGGTCCTCGGCTGTTCTTTGATGGTCTACATATATCGGAAGTTCTGTAAAAGAAGTTAAATTATCTTTTAACATACCTTTCTCAATATAAACTTTATTCATATCACCATCGACCTCATATTCATGAAGTCCTGATGTTATAGCGATGACTGGGAATGAAACAGAGTCTATTCCCTCTTCGCTTGTAAATGTCACTTCATCACTTTCAGTTAATGAAAGCGCAAATGACCTGCGAACTGGTTCGGTGTCTTTACCCTCTGCAAATTCCCGCTCAACGCCGTTCTCTTGCGCCCACATGCTACACATGCCAGCTGCAATCTCTTCAGGGTTATCAAAACCCCTTTTCTTTAGATTTGCTTTAGTAGTCATCATACATTTTTCAAATGTCATGTTCTATCTCCTGTTGCGTTCGCGGAGGGTTTATTACCCCTGTTCTGTGCTCTGGAAGATTCTTCAATCTTATCTTGATTTTTTCCTCCAGAAATATTAGCATTCTTATCTCCCTGTTCTTGTCTGATTGGAGAAGCCTTGATGTCTTCAGAAGTTTCCATATCTAATGTGGCTACTCCTTCTGGGTCTAAACCTCTTTCCTCTCTAACTTCACCGGGTGACAAAACTCCTTCTGATAAGTATATCATATCAGTCTTAGCTTTAACGAATGAATCTTCAACATTAATTTGCCTAAACTTAAATTTAGCTTCACCTTTTTCTAATTGAGGCATAAGCTGGGCGTTAAGTGCACCCTCTACCATCGTTTGTAGATATCTTACATAAGGTTCAAAAATAGGACGTGCTTTATCTGGGTCAGTCCACATAGTCTTTGGTGTTTTCAAAGCTACATGTATTTTATCCATTATATCATCAGTGTATTTTCCATACTCAAAAGCTCGTTGTGTGCCTTGCATTTCTTTAATAACTATGTCATTACCGTGAATGATATCTTCACCGGGTGCTAAATTATTAAAGGCATCTACGATTTCATTAATTTTATCTGGACCATACGGCATGTCAGGTAAACCAGCTGAGACATCATACCTTGAATTGGCATATTTGTTCAAAGCGGCACCTATATCACGTTCTGCATAGTCTTTTAAATCAACGAGGTATAATATTGGGTGTATATCAGATAAACCATAAGCAAAGTCATCGAATTGATTATTCTTTAATTCAATTATCTCAGACTCTTCAAACCTTATGTTTTCTTTATCATCGCCTATCTTTTGATAATAATATTCTATTTGACCATGTTCGTTTCTTTTTACAAACATGTTTTGACTAGACCTTAACACTAAGTTGTCTCCGGTCCATTCTAAATATCCAGTACCAAAAATACGGGCATTTCTTAACCAACCATATAATATATGTTCAATATTTATATCGCGGAACATTTCTTCTACTTCTTCTCTTACATCTTCGTCGGCTGTAACAATATCAAAATTATCTTTGACAGCGTATAAACACGGTAAATCAATTAAACTTCGAACTATAGGGTCAGATAAATATACATTCATGTATGTTCTATTCTTACCTATGTGTGGTTCGTAGTCTTTTTCACCACCGGCGGAGAACCCACGGTTAATTTTCAGGCGTTGTATAACACCTGCTCCATAACTTCTTGGGTCGTCTTCTTTGTACGTAGGATTACTTCCAACGGAAGCAAACGTACGTCTAACTCTATCTATAAACGACATGGCTATTTATAATTAACTTTAATGAGTATATAAAGATTGTGTTAGATTCCCCTTAGGGAATGTTTGTTTAGGGTATGTTTACGCTGACTTGTAGTGAAAAGTGGAGTACCTGAGTGCGTTCCTCTGTTTCCAACTGCTGCGGAATAGTTTTTATTAATTGGACGTGAAACTATTGATTGACTAAAGTTACCAGACATCGGTAACATACTTAAGGTAGCATGGAGTGCCATAGCTGTACTATCACAGTAATCATCATGTTTACCACCCGGTGCTGAAATTTTTTCTGTCTTATTAGCTGCATCCATAGTATATTCTAAGTCAATGTGCTCTTTAGTCCATTTGTATATTAATTTAGCCTCATCTTGTGGTAATCGCTCAGGATTGGGTACCTTTACCCTTCCTTGTTGCATATAAGAAGTAAAATCTCTATACATTTGTGTTTTAGTACCTTTTGGTCCACCAGTAAACACAAAGGCAACAAAATGAACATCAGTCTCTAAACACGCCAACCGTAAATCGTGTTCAACCGCACCGCCCATCCCAGTACAATCAACAATAAGACGAGTTGCGCCCAGCTGATTGGTAACGTCCATGATACGCTTACGTTGGTATGGAATATCATGTCCACCAGTTCTGGCATTGATTTCTTCAATGTATATAAGTCTTGCAATATTATCATTGTCAGATGCTTCAAGGGACCATGCACTAATAACAGTAGAGTTAACAGATTTGCCAATGTCAACACCGACAGTAATATTTGTTCCTCTCTGGTCTCCCCCATCCAATCTAGTAAGTTCGTAATCATCATAGCACGCCTTAACTTTTTCTGGATTAAATACATTCGATACAGACTCTACAAACTCACACTCGTACTCTGTCCTCCAGAAGACGGAATCTTCACCCCACTCCATCATTTTATCTAACATTTCTTCATCAGTGTAAGGAGCTGAGTAAGCCTCCCCTTTCTTTACAGCGTCTCTCCATGTATAATGTAACCTTTTAAAAGTATTTGCATAACCATCATCATATAAATAACGATACATATGGTTATCTTTAGACTTGGGTGTACCAAGATTAATAAAAGGAGCTTTATTAGCTACAATAGCAGGCTCTACATTGTCAATGAATAACTTATCATCTATAAGTGGACTCTCATCTACAACTAAGAATGTAGGATGCTGTCCTCGTATAGCTTGTCCTTGGTTACTAGGCGCCAATGGAGCTCTACGCATTATTGTGCCCCCCTTAAGTGTTATGTTGGGCTTGTTATGAAAACGATAATTCTTAACTAAGCCATTTAAAAAAGTGTTATCAGCAAAGTGTCGATAAACATAATTAAAGATTAAAGCTGCTTGGTCTTCAGTAGGAGCCAGTATAAATACTAAATCTCTAAATCTATTGAAAAACATATATATAGTTACTGCTACAGACAAAGCGAATGATTTCCCACTGCCTCGTGGAGCTAAGATAGCTAATTTAGTTTGCTTGTCGTCAGTTCTTTCCATCAGACATTCTAATACAATATCTTCTTGTAATGGTCTAAGTAATAAAGGCCGTTGTTTTCCGTCAATAAGATAGGTTGTACAAAAAGCTTTGAGCAATTTGCGCATCTTTTCTTTATCTTGTCTACATTGTTTGAATATTTTTTCTAAACTTCTTGAATCTAGTCCACCTTTACCTGTCATCAGGCTTTTTAGATTCTTCTGTTCCTTCATCATCTGATAATTCTCCTAAGAACGAAGCAAATGCTTCTGTGTTTTTCTCTACAGTTGTTGGCACTTCAATGTTTAGGGCTCTGAATTCTGTATGTATGTCTTTAACGATTGTATTTCTTTGACGCAAGAGCTCTGTTCTAGCGTTAACATCCCGAATACATATAAGAATTTCCTCCCAAAGTATATCTTCAAGAGACAGATTACGCGCGAGAAGGCGGACAAGCTCTTTATGACGTTCATATTCAGCTTCTCCAACCCTCTGCCTTAATCTGTGCTCGTATTCCTCTACGTTCAAAGTCCTTTCCCTTCATCGAGGGCGGCTTTGACTTTAGATTTTACAAGACTAGCGAGCTCGTCATCTTTTTCGTCCCAAGCTGTAATTAATACATTGCGGACTAAAGAGTCTTTGACGTGCTTTTGTGCTTGTTCGTCTAGCTTTTCAAAAGCTTTCATCTGGGCTTTGCTTAGATTTCCATCTAACATCTTCATCAATTCAGCTTCGTTATTTTTTAAGTACT
>WLWH01000095.1_pt1 | contig 69863 bp, 86 predicted proteins | sample 6712741 | NCBI WGS metagenome assembly WLWH01 (sample SAMN12718694, study PRJNA515312) | sponge metagenome | isolation source: marine sponge | host: Mycale hentscheli | place: New Zealand: South Island, Marlborough, Capsize Point | collected 2003-05-01 | reverse complement strand
TCTATATTGTTTTCTTTAAAGAATACTTCACAGTCGTTTATATAGTTTACTTCATCGTTTGGAAGTAGAGAGTTGATTTGATTATAATTCATAGTATAGAATTTAATTATTAATTAATTATTTATATTTATATTATCCATCGACCGTCGTATTATCGTCGTATATTTTTTATATATTTTTTTATTATTTTATATAAAAAATCTCCCATGGATCTGGGAGGTTAGTCCCAGAATTACTTGACTAAGTGTCGAGCAATTACTGGAACTGAAGTTGAAGAAGTGTATGACTTATATTTAGCAAAGCAATTCATTGCATTTAGTTTGTCTTTCATTACTTCATATACTTCATCATGATTGTATACTGCAGTCTTACCTGACTTGAACTCTACATTGACAATTGTCTTTGTACCTATTAAAGATTTTCTGATGATGAATCTTTTTGTAGTGATTTGATTTGAATTTTTCATAGTGATATTATTTATATATTTATTAAAGTTTATTATCAATACTATTATCCAATATCAATCGTATTCTCATTGTGACTTTCGAAAATAGTTAAAAACGTCGATGGATCTGGGAGGTTCACGGGTAAAAGGCTAAACGTCTGGAAACTAAGGGTATAAACAAGGGGGACCCGTAAATGTAAAACACAAAAGGTAAAACACTGATAACCAGTAAGATAGGGCGTAATACAATTACCCTCTACTCATAACAACTTTTAGTCTAGGCTATGTGACATAAGCCTATTAAGAAGGATATAGTAACAGGCTAGTGTCACACTGTGTAAAAAACGTGGTGTAAAATGCTTTATAAATATGTAAGTATATAGAGTATACAAAACACATAAAAATGGGGAGACAAAAACTAAGTCCAAAGGCTTTAAAAGCTAAAAGATCTAGAGACCTTGAATATGCTAACTCTCCAGAAAGAGAGGCTAAAAGAGCAGAGAACCAAAGAAGACGCAGGGCGGCTAAAAAGAAGCACGGCGAGAACTGGTTAACAGGCAAGGACTACGACCATAGCAAAGGACGATTCACGTCCGTAAAGAATAACCGTGGAGAATACGGTAAAGGAACCAAATAAATAAATAACACATGTCAAATATTGCAAGTTATCCTATTATAACGCCGAAAGGTGGAGATTTAATAGTAGGATCAGAAACATATGATGCTAACGCAGCAACGCCTATAAAAGGTAATCCAACAAGGAATTTTACGGTATCATCGATTATATCAGCAAATACTGGTTTAACATCATACCATGCAAGCTTAGTTCAAACAAGTACAAACGCACCGGTTGCTACAGTAATGAGTAACAGCCTTAGTGCGGCTATTGTCTGGGCAAGAACAGGTGTTGGTGTTTATACAGGAACATTAACTGGAGCTTTTACAGCAAACAAGACATCGGTATTTGTACAGTCTAATCAACTTACAAGTCCTAGTATGAGAGAAAATGGTGAGCAAGGTTCAGCACCAACAAATGAGTTTCCTACTCAAATACAAGCAGTGGTTACCGATGCAAACACAATAACTTTAACATCGTTTGGATTAGACGGTACTTCTGGTGCTACTAAAAGAGATGTTGTAAACTGTTTTATAGAAATTAAAGTATTTAGCTAAACAATGTCGCAGATATCTTCTTATCCATATGACGTAGTCGTACAGGACCAAGATGCTTGGATCGGTACAGACGCAAACAACAGGCAGACAAAGCAATACACTGCTTCTGCTGTCGCTACGTATTTAAATATAAAGGGTAAGATATCTATAGGTGCTCAGTTACCTTACAAGTTTACTAGTGTTGTAGCATCAGGTGTTGGTACAATGTCTTTATTATCTGGTGGTGTATCTTCTTTTGATAATCTTACGTCTTTAAAAATACACAAAGAAGATTTAGGAACTGGAGATACAATAAAGTTTTTTGAGTATTTAATTGGTAGTGATATAATGATTGCTCAAATGAACGCGCCATCTATATTTGGTCATTATAAAATATCAACTTATGTTGTTGATTCTAATAATCCCAATCTTTACAATTTAACACTTAATCACATCGGAAGTAATGGTTCTTTAGTAAATGACTATTACTACGACATATTTAACTTTACTCTAGCTAGTGCTAGTGATAAAACTTTTGTTCATGATCAAACAATACCTTCGGCTATATGGACAATAACCCACAATCTTGGTAAATTCCCTTCTGTATCAGTTGTTGATACACAAAAAGAAGTATACTGGGGCAATGTAGAATACATTAATTCAAATCAATTAAAAGTAACCTTTTCAGCTGCCTTTGCAGGGCAAGCATTTTTAAACTAAACAAACTATGGCAATTAATTTTTTAAACTCAATTGATTTAAATAAAAATCAATTAATAAACCCAAGATTTGAAAATCTTGCATCTGACCCTGCAGCGGGAACAAACCCTGTTCAAGGTCAAGTATATTATAATACAACTAATGATGTATTAAGACTATATGTGGCCACAGGTTGGCAAGACGTTGGTATATCAAGCATAACGCTAACAGGAGACGTAACAGGTACTGGTACAACAAGTATAACTACTACAATAGCATCTGGAGCTGTTGATTTTGCTATGTTAAACCCTGCGGCTGTTGTAACATCTACAGAAAACTTTACTAGTATAGCTTCAGATACAAACATAGCTACTTCTAAAGCTATTAAAGAGTATGTTGATTTAGTAGCAACAGGTAACCTAGTATTTGTAGGTGGTATAAACGCTAATAATGGAACACCTACTTCTGGTTCTGAAAGTGGTAATCAGTTTTATGATAAAGCCGCAACGCCTGTACAATATTTATTTGACTTATCGGCAAATAGCTATTTTGTTATAACAACAGCTGGTGATTGGTTAGGTGCTGAAACTCTACCTGTAACAATTGGAGATACAGTAATTGCTGACAACGCCATATCAAATGGAAGCAATGTTAGCGCGAGTGATTGGACAATTGTACAAGCAGACAGAGATTTAGCTACTTTAGCAACTGTTGGTATTGGTAACGTAAATGCAGGCGCGAACACAACTGTTTCATATTCCGCTGGTACAGCAACAGTAAACACTAAAACTAGTACTCACACTATATCTGGGGATGCGAGCACCACGTCATTTACACTAACTCATAATTTTTCTACTAATAATGTAGCTGTAGAAGTTTATGCTGCAGGATCGCCTTATGGAACCGTATATCCTCAAGTTGTAAGACCAAGCACAAACACGGTAAGAGTTGATTTTGGTATTGCTCCAGCCACAGGAACAAATTATATAGCTTTAATAAATACTGTTGTATAAAAAACAAGTATCTTACACCTGTGTTTTTCACATTTAAATAATTATAAAATAAATTAGATGGCTATTAACTTTCTAAATATAACCGAGACACTTGTTGAGGCTAGGATCAATGACAATACTGTTGGTTCTAATTTGCCAACACCTAGACTAGCGTTTAAAGAAAACGGTGTAGTTAGTGGTGGTATTTCTACAACAGGAGGTAATCTTATTTTAGAAACTTCTAGTGGAACTGAAAGAGTAAGAATAACAACTACTGGTAATGCGGTTTTTGCAGGGGATATTAGTTTAGCAGATAATAAAAGAATAACATTTGGTGCTAGTAATGATCTCAGTATATCTCACGACACTAACCACAGCTATATAACTAATTCTACTGGAGACCTTACAATTAGTAATACAGGTGATGATTTAATACTAAAATCTGCTGATGACTTTTTACTTTATGTTCAAGGTACTGAATTAGCAATACAAGCTGTGGGTAACGGTGGAGTTGTACTTCGACATAATAATGTAGCAAAATTTGAAACCACAAGCACAGGGGTTACTGTTTCAGGAACAGTTAATACAGGAGGAGGAAATGCTGCTGCTCCATCTATAATATTTGAAGGAAATACAGACACAGGATTTTTTCATCCAGCAACAGATGAGATAGGTTTTTCTAATGCTGGTTCAGAAAGAATGCGTATTGATAGCTCAGGTTTTGTTGGTATTGGGTCTACTAGTCCTGTTGCTCCTTTAGAAGTTAAGTCATCTGAGCAAAATCATTTAACTCTTTATAGACCTACTAACACTACAGAAGGTATTGCTGGTAATATAAATTTTGATGGTAATGATTCTGATACTAATCAGCAAACATATGCTAAAATATCATCATTTACAGATGATGCAACTGCAGGTTCAATAGCTGGTAAACTACGTTTTAGTATAGCTAAAGGCGCTGAAGGAATGACTTCCGCAATGACTATACAAAAAGATGCTCAAGTAAGTTTAAACAAATATGGATCTGGATCATATACTGGAACAGCAGCTTACACGCTACAAGTAGATTCAGCAGGTAATATTATAGAAGGTTCTACTTCTGGTGGTGGTACAGTAACAGGATCAGGAGCAGCTACAAGGGTTGCTTTTTGGTCAGGCACTTCAGCATTGTCAAGTGATGCAAACCTTTATTGGGATAATACTAATGATAGATTAGGAATTGGTACAGCTGCACCTACTCGCCTTTTACAACTTACAGATGGCGAACCAATTTTACGATTTAACCCGACTACGGTTTCTGGGGATTATCTGTTTCACGCTGGAGATGGTAAATTATACGTTACACCTGAAGCAACAGGCAGTCCAACAATGACATTTTCTTCAGGTAACGTAGGAATTGGGACTACATCTCCTGATGCTAAGTTAGATATTCAAGGTGATGGAGCAGATTTCTTTTTACAATCAGCGGATCATAAAATAGCTCGTATTCAACCAAGAGGAACAGGGGCAAACTTAGACAAAGGATTATTCTCTTTGTTTAATGGCAGCACAGAAAGTGTTAGAATTGATACAGGTGGTAATTCTTGGTTAAATGGAGGTAACGTAGGAATTGGGACTACTAGCCCAGATACTAAATTAGAAGTTGTAAATGATGTTAATAATTCTAGTAATACTGGAACAGATGGAAATGCTAATTTAATATTAAGTAACAGTAATGCATCTGGTACAGCAGTATTAAAACTTAGAGGAACTGGATCAAATAGCGGAGCAATAGTATTTGGTCAAAGCACAGGCGCATCAACTGATAAATTTAATATTATTGCAAGATACAATCATACTAAAATACTGACGGTTGGTGCAGATGGTAATTCAACTTTTGCAGGCTCACTTGATGTTGGAAATTTCACTTTTAGTGGTTCAGGAATAGTTGCCGATGCAGGTATGACTATACAAACTGGTGGTGGTACTGTAAACGCAATTACACTAGCATCTGGTGGCGATGCAACTTTTGCAGGTAATGTTTCAGCTGATGAGTTTGATCTTCCTTCAGGTGGTATGCTTGATTGGGCAAACGGAGATGCAAGGATTATAGAAGGTTTAGTTAGTAATTATAGTTTATCATTTCAAACATATAACGGTACTAGTATTACAACAGCATTAAGATTAGATGGAAACAATAACGCAACTTTTGCAGGAGATGTAAGTTTAGCAGACAATAAAAAATTAAAGTTTGGTGCTAGTGATGACTTGCAGATTTATCACGATGGTAATAATAGTAAAATTACAGAAGGTGGAACTGGCGGTTTATATATTGGTTCAAGTTTATTAGGAATACAAAACGGAAGCCATAATGAAACAATGGCTACGTTTACAGCAGATGGTAGTGTTGACTTATATCATAACAACTCTAAAAAGTTTGAAACTACAAGCGCAGGGGTTACTGTTTCAGGAGATGTAACCATTGGTTCATCAGGATCAAGTAGCGATAAAACTTTAAATATTTTAACAGGCGGTAGTAAAAGTATCGTTAAATTAATGGAAGCAGGCACCCTGTATGGTTTTTCTACTTTATATGATGGTGCTACTAATGAATTTCATATAAACAGACACAGCAACAGTGCAGCTGGTACTTCTGTTTTAAGTTTTAATAGAGATGATGACAACGCAACTTTCGCAGGAGAAATAACTGTAAATGATGATTTAAATGCAGCTACTAAAATAGTAATCGGAGAAAGCTCATCGCCTGAATTAAGATTAAAAAAGACAAATGCTGGTGTAGCAAAAGTTAGTTTTTATAATGATAATTCTCAAACTGCCTATATACAACTAGATAGCTCAGAAAATGTTGTTTATTATGGGGGAGCTAATGTCACTCAAATATTCTACGCTGGTGGTTCTGAAAGAATGCGTATTGATAGCGCAGGTAACGTAGGAATTGGGAATACTTCGCCTCAATCAAAACTCCATATAGAAACAGGTAGCGGAGGATCATATACTCCAAATGTAAACCACGATGACGTAACTATTGAAGGAAGTGGAAATATTGGATTGCAATTTTTTAGCCCTGCAACCTCTTATCAATATATAGCTTTTGGAGATCCAGCTTCTGTTAATTCAGGGTATTTACGATACTATCACGGAACAAACGAAATGGTATTTAGAACCAATGGTGGTGATAGAATGACAATTGATGGCAATGGAGACGTGGGAATTGGAATTACCACTCCTGTTCCAAAATTACACTTAGTTTATCCAAATGGTAGCTATGGCGTAGATGCTACTAGTGGATTTATCAATCAAGCATCCAGTGGAAGATCAACAACACGTTTACGAAGTATTGCTAATACCGCTTCTGAACTATTTTTTGATGTAAACGGAGCAGCTAGATGGGATATATCAGCAAGAGGTTCTGGTAGTTCATATAGTTTAAATTTTTATCCAGGCGCTTCAACTCCAGCTTATAATGCCGTTGGTGCTCACTCATTACAGCTATCGCAAAATGGTGATGTTATAGTTACAGGAAGTGGTAGTTCAGGTAATATGGGAATTGGAACAACGGCCCCTGGTGAAAGATTAGAAGTTAACGGTTTAATTAAATCTCGTAAAGGTATTTTTAATGATAAAGGAGTATATACCGCTGGCGGAACACACACTAATAAATGGCAAAAATTTGCTACTGCAAGTTATTCATCATTTAGTTATTCAGCGTTTAAGTTACTAATACAAATAAAAGGAGATACTGGTAATGTAAACACTAACGCTGAAGTTGATATTAGCTACAAGTTTCAAAATAATAACGGTAAACTTTATGCTAATATTAGAAATTATGGATCACACCCATTACCTGCATCGAGTTTTGAAATATATAGAAATGGTACAAGCTCAAGTGGAACTTTATCTTTTTATATTTACATAGATAGAAACTATTCAGAGCCTGTATATTCAGTTATAGGCACAGGTAATTTAATATTTTCAAGTTCAGTAATTGGAACAAGTTTAAGCGGTGAAACAAATGACGCTTGGACTACAAAAACTATATTAAATACTTTAACAATAGACGCGGATGATGGTAAAGTAGGAATTGGCACTACTGCACCAGCTAGTGAACTTGAAGTTGCTGGAATAATTAGATCAGCTCACGCTGCACAAAGATATGCTGCTTTAGAATCAAATTCTAGTGGTGGTGTTGTTAAAGGAGTTGGAGGTAATGGTTTTCTAGTAAGAAGTTATGGTGATTCTTATTTCAATGGTGGTGACTTTGGAATTGGACTTACTTCTCCATCTTTTAAATTAGATGTCCGTCACGGAGCTTCTACAGGTGCTGGAATAACAACTGTAGCTAGATTTTCTGCTGGAACTGGATCAGCTTTAGGTGATGGCACGCAAATTAATTTAATGAATTGGAACGATAATTATGGAGGATTTATTAGAACAGTAAATACTCAAGGCACACCTAGTTATTTAAATCCAAGATTAGAATTTGGTTTAAACTATCAGAATTACTTACCGGGTGATATGGCTACAAAAATGGTTATATTAGGAACTGGTAACGTAGGAATTGGAACTACTGCTCCTGCTTCCAAATTAGATTTAAACTCAGGTATTAATACTTCTTCTGCAGATGTAATTACACTTTCTCAATTAACTAATAGCGCTATTAAACCAGCTGCTTCATTAGGACTTGCTATTCAAAATGGTGGTGCGGCTACAAACGCATCCGACCTTTACTTTAAAACAGCTACATCAGGCTCTCTGGTAGAGCGCATGCGTATTACTAGTGGTGGTAAAGTAGGAATTGGTACTACTAATCCAGCAGATGTTTTAGGTATAAATGTGCCTAGTGGTACAACAAAAGGAATTTATTTTCAAGACTCTGGAACTACTACTTATGGAACTATACTTCAATACGTTGAGGCAACTAATTTATTTCAAATAAAACAAGAAGAAAATGGTGTTCAAACAGGTATTTTAACAATAAAAAGAGCTGATGGTAACGTAGGAATTGGAACTACTGCTCCTGCTAATAAACTTAACGTAGTTGAAGGTACAAGTAATTGGGAAGTCGCAGAGTTTCAATCGTCAAGCACAACAGGAGCAGGTATAACTTTAATACCAGCAAATATAAATAGTTTACAATGGAGTATAATAGGACAAGGAACAAGTGGTGGTGCAAACGATAATAATTTAGGTTTTCATTTAACAGGTGTAGGTACTAGCGGAGGTTCAGCTGGTTACAAAATGACACTTCAAGCAAGCTCAGGAAACTTAGGAATTGGGACAACTACTCCGAGTAGTTTATTACACTTATCATCTGCTTCTAGTCCTACATTAAGAATTGTTGACACTACAAACAATGTAACACTATTAGCATATGCTCAAGATTCAAACGCTAATATTGGAACTGGCTCGGCTCATCAATTACAATTTTTTACTAATAATTCAACCGCTATGGTTGTTAACGGTAGTCAAAACGTTGGTATTGGTCTTACGGCTGATGTAGGAAAACTTGGTACTGTAAATTTTGGAGGTGTTCGTCTTCACATAAGAGGTTCTGGAAACATAGCAAGAGCAGCCTTAGAAGGAACTGTTCAAGCAACTGTTTTAATGCGTGTTAGTGGAACTACAGCTTCTGCTAATTCTAAAATTAAATTTATACAAAGTAAAGGCGGAGAATATAGGATGGGTTCTGTTGACGATAATGGAACAGAAAGAACTCAATTATCTATAGAAAACAACGGAGATACGCACATTGAAGATGGAAGTTTAGAAGTTGACACAGCTGACAAAGGGTTAATATTAAAAAGCGCAAATGGAAATAGATTTAGAATAACAGTAGACAATGGTGGAACATTAACATCTACTCAAATAGGTTAATTATATTATCTTTAACAAATAAATAAAAACAATAAATAAATTATGGCAACAACATATGATTGGAATTGCAGAACAGTAGATTGTTACCCTACTGACCAAAGCTACACAGATGTAGTTTATAACGTGCATTGGATAGTAACAGGAACTTCTGATCAAAAAGATTCTGAAGGAAATTTTTATACAGCAACAAATATTGGTACACAGACAGTAAGTACTAGTGATCTTTCATCGTTTACTCCTTTTGCTGATCTTACTAACGCTGATGTAGTAGCTTGGACTAAAGAAGCTATGGGTGCAGATCAGGTTACAGCTTTAGAAGCTAACATACAATCTTCAATAGATTCTGAAATTACACCAACTTCAGTGACACTTACTATTGGAGAGCCTGTACCACCTGCTGAAGGAGAATAAGTAAATAGTTTGTATCTTTATGCCCTTGTTTAATTAATAAAATAAAATTCAATGTCGCAAGAAAGTAAAATCACACAAGAAGAGCTAGCTCAAGTTACAGAGCTTAACTCTAAAATGCTTCAGATTCAAGGAGAAATAGGAGCTGGAGAACTTCGCAAAGCTGATTTAGTAGCATTGTTTGCTAAAGAGTCTGAGCAGATGGAAGTTGTAAAAAAAGAATTAGAAGAGAAGTACGGAAAAGTCAATATTGACTTGAAAGACGGATCTTATGAGTTAATTCCTGAAGAGGAGAAAGAGTAAAATTATTTATAATACCTAGCATGGCAAAAATTAGCACGTATACAATAACAGTTCCAACGTCCAACGATATAATTATAGGCACAGACGTTGAGAACACCAACATAACTAAGAACTTTACGGCTCTTAGTGTAGCTAATCTTGCCGCCGCGTACACTCTTCAAAATGTTTTAAGCCAAGGTAATGTTGCAACGTCCAACATGACCTTAACGGGTAATCTTTCGGTCACAGGCAATACTACATTAACGGGCCCTGTTGTTGTTGCGGGCACATTGCGTGTTAACAGCGCAGGAACCCAGCCTGCCGATGGAAGCGCTGTTGATCCTTCCGCTCAACCTACTATACCTATTGTGGGAAGCGGTAAGAGCTCGACTAGATATTTATCCGAGCCCGACGCGTGGCTTAAGGTAAACATCGGAGGAACTGAATATGTATTCCCTGGATATATTCCAGGATAATAACAAAAAGTTTAATGGATATTAGAAAACTATCTGTCGGATCCGACTATAAGTCAGGCGCTATGCACTACATTGTGGAGCAAGACGTCCTTGGTGGGTCTCATAAAATCCATTTAATACAACAAGATAAGTCTAGTGGAGACATAAAAATATGGGTAGAGAGCAATAATGAAGTGGTTCTTTGGAAGCAGTTCAATGCAAACATGCCTTTTTCTATAGAGTATAACATTAATTTTTAACAGAGCCATGGCAGATAATTTTGATAATTGGGTAGAGGAACTAGAAGAAAAAGAAGTTTCTGAAACATGTAGAATTGATGATCCCGATTGCGAAAACTGTGGTTCATGAAATCGCCTCACTCTTTTATTATAAAGCCAGTAAAGGGGAGAAGATACGATAACATAAAAAAGATTGGTGATATAGATTTTATCACTAGCTCTTCCAAAGAAGATCATAAGGTATCTAACAGATTTGCTGAAGTTATAGAGGTTCCCATTGGATACAAGGGAGACATAAAAAAAGGACACACCCTTGTGGTTCATCATAATGTCTTTAAGTATTATAATGACATGAGGGGTCGTGAAAGGAGTAGTCATAACTTTTGGAAGGATGACATCTTCTTTGTTGATTTCAATCAGTTTTTTTTATATCACAATGGAGTCGATTGGAATACTACGGGTAAGTATTGTTTTATAAAACCTTGTGACACCAAAGATTATTACTTAAATAAGTTTACTGAAGAGGAGCCTCTTGTGGGTAAAATTAGATATATAACAAATAAACTTTTGGGTCTAGGATTAAAGGAAGGAGATGAAATCGCTTATACTCCAGATAGTGAGTATGAGTTTACTATAGAAGGTGAAAAGCTTTACAGAGTAAATAGTGAAAACATTTGTATATTGCTTTAATGGACATAACTCAAATTAAATTACAGATTATTGATGCCGGAGAAAAGGCTGTTCGTCAGTTGGTTAAGGTGGCTCAAGAAGATATTATTAAATACGACAAGGATGATGAACTTGCTGCGGATAGATTAAAAAATGCAGCCGCAACAAAGAAGCTTGCGATATTTGATGCTTTTGAAATACTCTCACGTATAGACGCAGAGAGGCAAGCGTTAAATGCACCTGTCGAAAAAACAAAATCTAAAGGAGGGTTTGCAGAGCAACGAGCAAAATAAAATATATACTATAGCATATGATGTTATACCAAAGGGTGTTTTGTCTACAAAGAACAAAGCTAAATCTTGGAAGTATGGATATGATGAAAAGTATGATTTGGTTATCATATCTAAAGATGGAACACTAGGCGAAATATACAATATTAATGGCCTATACATTGGTCTACCTCTTCAGCCTAAAAAAGTATATACTAGAAGTAAAAAAATAGAAGACCAGTATTGGGAACCTTTCCATTATCCCAAAGAGCTTTCAAAGATAAAATCAATATTTTCTTGGAATGACATGCCCGCATCGTTTAAAGATAGGTGGGTGGACTCCATTGAGGCTGAGTTTGACCATAGGGATGATGGTTTTTGGTTTATGAATAATGGTGTTCCCACATATATGACTGGCTCTCATTATATGTATTTACAATGGACAAAGATTGATGTAGGCTTGCCAGACTTTCGAGAGGCTAATAGAATATTTTTTATATTCTGGGAGGCTTGTAAGGCTGATGTTCGTTCTTTTGGTATGTGTTATCTAAAGATAAGACGATCTGGTTTTTCTTTTATGGGTTCATCAGAGACCGTAAACATAGCTACCGTAGCGAAAGATGCAAGAGTTGGAATGCTTTCTAAAACGGGTGGTGATGCGAAAAAAATGTTTACCGATAAGGTTGTTCCTATAAATAGCAACTTACCTTTCTTCTTTCGTCCTATTATGGATGGAATGGACAAGCCTAAAACAGAGCTTGCGTACAGAGTTCCCGCATCTAAGATTACAAAGAAGAATATGACCACTACCGAATCTGATGATGTAGAAGGCTTAGATACCACAATAGACTGGAGAAACACCTCAGACAATAGCTATGATGGAGAAAAGCTACAACTTTTAATTCATGACGAGTCAGGTAAGTGGATGAAGCCAGATAATATTTTAAACAACTGGCGAGTAACCAAGACTTGTTTAAGGCTAGGATCTAAAATTATCGGTAAGTGTATGATGGGCTCAACATCTAATGCTTTAGACAAAGGAGGTGATAACTTTAAGAAACTATACTACGACTCTGATTTAAGCAAAAGAAACCCTAATGGTCAAACAAAAAGTGGTTTATACTCTTTGTTTATTCCTATGGAGTGGAACTTTGAAGGATATATTGATAGGTATGGAATGCCCGTTTTGACTAAGCCTAATAAACCGATTAAGGGAATAGATGGGGGCGTTATATCTATGGGAGCTATTGAGTATTGGGAAAATGAGGTTCAGTCATTAAAGTCTGATGCAGATGCTTTAAATGAATTTTATAGGCAGTTTCCTAGGACAGAATCTCATGCGTTTCGTGATGAGAGTAAGGCCTCAATATTTAATCTTACTAAGATATATCAACAGATAGACTATAATGACAGCTTAATTACTGAACACTTTGTTACCCGCGGATCTTTTCATTGGAAAAATGGAGAAAAAGACTCTGAGGTGGTTTGGTCTCCAGATAAGAACGGAAGGTTTAAGGTTTCGTGGTTGCCTCCTCGTCATCTTCAAAACAAGGTAAGAAAGGTTAATGGAAAGCTTTTGCCAGGGAATGAACACATAGGTTCTTTTGGCTGCGACTCCTATGATATATCTGGTGTTGTTGGAGGAGGAGGGTCTAATGGAGCTCTACACGGAATGACTAAGTTCAGTATGGATGATGCCCCTAGTAATGAGTTTTTCTTAGAGTATGTTGCTAGACCTCAAACGGCAGAGATATTCTTTGAAGAGGTTCTAATGGCTTGTGTCTTTTATGGAATGCCTGTGCTTGCCGAGAACAATAAGCCTAGACTCTTGTATCATTTTAAAAATAGAGGGTATAGGGGCTTTAGTTTAAACAGACCCGATAAGCATTATAATAAGCTCTCTAAGACAGAAAAAGAACTAGGTGGTATACCTAATAGCTCTGAGGATGTAAAGCAGTCTCACGCCTCAGCAGTAGAGTCTTATATAGAAAAGTATGTTGGTGTAGATATGGAGGGAACATATAGAGAAAGTGGCGACATGGGATCTATGCCTTTTGTACGCACTTTAGAAGACTGGGCAAGATTTGATATTAACAATAGAACGAAATTTGATGCCACCATAAGCTCTGGTTTAGCTTGTATGGCTAATCAAAAACACATGTATCTACCTGAGCAAAAGCAATCAAAAATAAGCGTTAACTTTGCTAGATATAATAACCGTGGCTCGTTCAGCGAACTATTACAGTAAATGAAAGAGGTAAGTATTGACATTTCACCTTCAGGTTTCCCAAGTCAGTTTGTTTCTGATGCGGAGAAAGCTACTCAAGAATTTGGACTTAAAATAGGTCAATCCATTCAGTATGAGTGGTTTAAAAGAGACAGTGGGTCTTGTAGATACTACGGTCAATGGCGTGATTTTAATCGTTTAAGACTCTACGCGAGAGGCGAGCAGTCCGTTGCAAAATACAAAAATGAGCTATCTGTTGATGGAGATTTAAGCTATTTAAACTTAGACTGGACACCAGTTCCTATACTTCCAAAGTTTGTTGATATTGTCGTAAACGGAATGCAAGACCGTCAGTTTGAAGTAAAAGCATATGCTCAAGATGCTTTGTCTGCGGAAAATAGAAATAAATTTCAAGAAAACATAGAAACAGAAATGGTTTCTAAAGAAGTTATGTCTGTTATGTCTGAAACATTTGACATCGATCCATTCACAGTGGATCCCGCAAAACTTCCCAACGATGATGAGGAGCTTGCATTATATATGCAATTAAACTATAAGCCAGCTATTGAAATTGCTGAAGAGCAAGCAATTAACACGTTGCTAGAAGAAAATCATTACTCTGATATTCGTAAAAGAGTAGACTATGACTTGACAACAATTGGTATCGGAATCACCAAGCAAGAGTTTTTGTCAGGCGATGGAGTTAAAGTAAGCTATGTTGATCCCGCTAATGTAGTGTATAGTTATACCGAAGATCCTGAGTTTAAAGATTGTTTTTATTGGGGTGAAATTAAAACTTTACCAATTACTGAGCTTATTAAAATTGATCCTAGTCTTACTAACGAAGATTTAGAGACAATATCAAAATATAGTCAGAGCTGGTATGATTACTTTAATGTAGCAGAGCAGTATCAAAATGACATTTTTAGCAGAGATTCTGCTACCCTTATGTATTTCAATTATAAGACTACAAATAAGTTTGTATATAAAAAGAAAGACATAGACAACGGAAATTCAAGAGTAATAGAAAAGGATGACACCTTTAACCCTCCAGAAGAGATGATGGAAGAGGGAAACTTTACTAAAGTTGAAAAGACCATTGATGTTTGGTATGAAGGTGTCATGGTTATGGGAACCAACATTATGCTTAAATGGCAAATGATGGAGAACATGGTTCGACCTCAATCTGCTTCTCAGTACGCAATGCCAAACTATGTGGCTAGCGCCCCTAGAATGTATAAAGGCAATATAGAGTCTTTGGTTAGAAGGATGATTCCTTTTGCGGATTTGATTCAAGTCACTCACTTAAAGATGCAACAAGTAATCTCTAAGATAGTGCCAGATGGCGTGTTCATTGATGCAGATGGTCTTAATGAGGTAGACTTAGGAACTGGCGCTGCCTACAACCCTGAAGACGCACTTCGCTTATACTTTCAAACGGGTAGCGTTGTAGGTCGAAGTTATACACAAGACGGTGATTTTAATAATGCTAGAGTGCCAATTCAGCAACTAACATCTAACTCTGGTCAGTCTAAAATGTCTGCCTTGATTGGAAACTACAATCATTATATGGGAATGATTCGATCTGTCACAGGCTTAAATGAAGTTAGAGATGGGTCAACACCAGATCCTAATGCTTTGGTTGGTGTTCAAAAGCTAGCTGCTTTAAATTCAAACACGGCAACTAGACATATATTAGATAGCAGTTTATATATAACTAGAACTTTGGCTGAATCATTATCATGTAGAGTTGCAGATATTATGCAATACGCTGAGTTTAAAGAAGAGTTTGCTATGCAAATAGGCAAGTATAATGTTCGTCTTTTAAATCAAATAAAAGACTTATATATATATGACTTTGGAATTTTTATAGAAATGTCTCCAGATGAAGAACAGAAATCTCAGCTTGAAGCAAATATTCAAATGGCTCTATCTAGAGATGCTATTGGTTTAGAGGATGCTATTGACATTAGAGAAATCAAAAACATTAAAGTTGCAAATCAATTATTAAAAGTTAAAAGAACTCAAAAAGAAGCTCAAAAACAACAGCAAGAGATGATTAAGCAACAGACTCAGGCTCAAATAAATTCGCAATCACAGCAAATGGCAGCTCAAATTGCTATGCAAAAAATTCAAGCTGAAACCCAGTCTAAGATGCAATATAGACAAGCAGATGTGGCATTTGAGATAGAAAAGTTAAAGAATGAGGCAATGCTTAAGAAAGAGTTAATGTCAACTGAGTTTCAGTATCAAATGCAAATTCAAGGACTATCTCAACTTTCACTTAATGAAAGAGAAAAATCAAAGGAGGATGCAAAATCTGAACGTATAAGTCAACAAAACTCTGAGCAATCAAAGCTTATAAATCAAAGAAAAAACAACCTTCCTCCTATAAAGTTTGAGTCTAATGAAGACTCCTTAGATGGCTTTGACCTAGCGGAGTTTAACCCTAGATAACATGCCTGAACCAATAAAAAAGAGACGCAAAAGACACCTTAGAAATTTAGACAGAAATAAATCCAACAGAGAAAAGACTGTATTGATGGATTATGGGTCTGAGCAAAACAAAAAAGGAAAGACTGTGTACACGGCCAGTCCCACTATAACATTTAAAGGAAAAGAGAAGGCTAGACCACAATCCTACGAGCAAGCCTTAGAGGCTGGAGAGGTTTATGTGTTTAAAAAGGAAAGGAGAGCTGAGAGGTTTGCTGCTGGCTCATGGAAAAAAGGAAAGGACAAACGAGATGCAATGAGGGCGTATAGAAAAAAAAAGCGAGCGGAAAAAAGAGAAATAAATAATTATTAACTTTGTATCAATTAAATTAAATTCATGGAAATAAAAGTAAGAGAAGTCGGTGAGGCTCAAACAAAGTCTGTTCAAGAAGTTGAAAACGAATTGTTAGCCAAACACGAAGAGGAAATTTCTCAAGGAGAAACGACCTCAGAAAAGAATACAGAAGAAGCAACCATAAAGGAAGCTCCAGAGGAAACACCAAAGGAGGTTCCGGTTGTAGAAGCTGAAAAAGAGAGTTCCTCACTTAAAGAGGAAGACGTTCTTTCATATATTAAAAACCGCTATGATAAGCAGATTGATTCTGTAGATCAATTGTTTTCTGAAAGAGAGCAAGCTGAAGATTTACCAGAAGATGTGTCGGCTTATTTAAAGTATAAAAAAGAAACAGGTCGAGGTATTAATGACTTCATGAAACTAAATGAAGACTTTGATGACCTAGACGACAATACTCTCTTAGCGAGATATTATGCCAACAAAGAAGATGGCCTTGACGGTGATGACATTTCTTTTATGATCGAAGAAGAGTTCGGTTATGATAAAGAGATTGATGAAGAGTCAGACATTAGGCGTAAGAAGGTAGCTAAGAAAAAAGAACTTGCTAAAGCAAAGAACTTTTTTGAGGATCAAAAAGAGAAGTACAAAGCCCCTCTTGAGTCAAGCCCGGGTGCAGCTTCTACAAAAGACCAAGAAGAAATCAATGCTTACAAGGAATATCAAGCGAAGGTTTTAAGTGCCCAAGAGGATGAACTTAAAAAGTACGAATGGTTTCAAAAGAAGACTGACGAATACTTCAGTAACGAATTTAAAGGTTTTGAATTCAAGGTTAATGATAGGGATATAGTCTACTCTCCGGCTGAAGCTGCGGAAATCAAAAAAACTCAATCTGATCTTAACAACTTTATTTCAAAGTACGTTAATAAAGATGGTGTTATTGATGACGCCAAAGGATACCATAAAGCCCTAGCGATGGCGATGAACCCAGAACGCGCAGCTAAGTTCTTCTATGAACAAGGCATGGCGGACGCTGTAGACAATGTAGCTAGAAAGTCTAAGAACATTAACATGGACATTAGACAAGCGCCACAGACTCTTAGTAAAGGCGGGTTCAACGTGAAGTCCGTAAGCAATGACTCCGGTCGTGGCTTGAGGATCCGTTCAAATAAAAATAAATGATTAAAAATAAATTATTATGGCTGTAGATGCAGTTCCCGGGTTTGACTTACAACCCAGTGCCGAGCGCGTAGCGCTTGCCACAAATTATATTACTAACTTCAATTTCTTGAATCAGTATCTTCCTGATACTTATGAAAAGGAATTTGAGAGATACGGTAACCGTACCGTAGCTTCTTTCTTGAGAATGGTTGGCGCTGAAATGCCTTCTAACTCTGACCTTATCAAATGGGCTGAGCAAGGAAGACTTCACACTAAGTATGTTGATGTTACGCCAAAATCGGGCTTAACTAATCAAGACACTGCAACATTTGATGTTAACGATACGCTTAATCCAAACACTGGAGGTATTGCTATCAGAATTGGGCAGACTGTTATGTTTTCCGCTAATTCTCTTTCAACAACTAATAAGGCTATTGTAACTGGAGTAGACTATGCCGCTAAGGAATTCACTGTTGCTTTCTATGAAGCAAACGGTATGACTGCAGCTACAACTGACAAGTTTACTGTCTTTATCTATGGTTCTGAATTTAAAAAAGGAACAAATGGAATGACTGATTCTTTAGAGGCTGATGATTCAATTTTTGAGAATTCTCCTATCATTATCAAAGACAGATATGCTGTTTCTGGTTCTGACATGGCTCAGATTGGATGGGTAGAAGTAACTACTGAGAATGGCGCTTCTGGATACCTATGGTACATGAAATCAGAGCACGAGACTCGTCTGCGTTTTGAGGACTACCTAGAGACTGCTATGGTTGAGGCTGTTCCTGCTGCTGCTGGATCAGGAGCTATTGGATTTGCAGGTGCTTCTGGCTCTGCTGCAGCTGATGTTGGAAACAAAGGATCTGAAGGTATCTTCCACGTTGTGGGAGCTAGAGGTAATGTTTGGTCTGGAGGAAATCCAACTACATTGGCTGACTTTGATGCTATTATCGAAAGATTAGACAAGCAAGGAGCTATTCAAGAGAATGTTATTTTCTTAAACCGTCAGTTCGGTTTTGACGTTGACGATATGTTGGCTTCACAAAACGCTTATGGAGCAGGTGGTACTTCTTACGGATTGTTTGACAATGACGAAGAGATGGCTTTAAACTTAGGTTTCAAAGGCTTTTCTCGTGGTTATGACTTTTATAAGACTGACTGGAAATACTTGAACGACCCAACTATGCGTGGTGGTTTAAATGCTGGTAAGATTTCAGGGCTTTTAGTTCCTGCTGGATCTACTACTGTTTATGACCAAATTCTTGGTAAGAACGCTAAGCGTCCTTTCCTTCACGTTAGATATCGTGCTTCAGAAACTGAAGATCGTCGATATAAGACTTGGATCACAGGTTCTGCTGGAGGCGCTGCTACAAGCGATCTTGACGCAATGGAGGTTAACTACCTTTCTGAGCGTGCTGTTTGTACTTTAGGTGCTAACAATTTCTTCTTGTTTGAAGGATAAATAAACTCAACGGGGGGGTGTTTAAACACCCTCCCTTTTTTTAAATCATATTAAATTATATCTAATGAAAAAAAATAAGAATTCCGTGGACATGAACTATGTCCTAAAAAGAAAAACCCCACCATTATCATTTATGCTATCATCACGACACACTCGTCGTAAGCCTCTATTGTATTTTGATGGGGCTAGCAATCGACCTCTTCGATATGCTAGAAACCAAAAATCACCTTTTGAAGACGAGCAAGATGGAACTGCTATTGTTGAGCCTATAATCTTTGATGATGGCTTTTTGCATGTTCCTAAAGACAACCCTGTTCTTCAAGAGTTTTTATCTTATCACCCTGGGTTTGGTGATATATTTGTAGAGGTTAACAAAGAGGCTGAGGCTAAAGAAGAGGTTCAGAGCCTTGACGCGGAGGTAGATGCTTTGATTGCAGCTCGTAGCTTAACACTAGACATGCTTGAGAATATATCTCGTGTTCTCTTAGGCTCTTCTGTTGACAAGATGACTACCGCAGAGTTAAAAAGAGATGTGTTGGTCTTTGCCAAGCAGAACCCTTTTGAGTTTTTAGATTTACTTAACGACCCTATGCTTGAGCTAGAAAGTAAGGTTGCTAAGTTTTTTGAAGATGGACTGCTAGGGATGCGTAATAAAAACAAAGACGTATACTTTAACTTAGCCAATAACAAAACAAAAATGTTAACGGTTCCTTTTGGGGAGTCTGCCAACTATATTGTGGCTTCATATTTGCAGAGTGACGAGGGTGTTGAAACACTTAAGCTTTTAGAAAAGCAGAAATAAAATACCTAAACACAAGGAGAGACCTCAGAGATGAGGTCTTTTTTTTTGACTATCTTTGTGCTTTATTAACATCTAACATTTTTAACTGATGGCAAAATATATTTCTTTAGTAACAGGAGCAGGAACTGAGTTGGTTCCTTGTGGAGAGGGCATTTATGTAAAACGAGTTAGCGCAACACGCCTAGACATTTACCTAGCAGCATCTGTTTCTCATCATCTACGATGTGTAACAGTTGGTTCAACACAAGCTTTGGTTGACGCAATCAATGACGCTTTAGTCGTTGCTGCAGAGACAAGCTGGACAAATGTTGTAGTACCAGTAGCTCTACCTAGTGGTCAGACTGTGACTTCAATCACAATGACTGCATTTGCTGCTTAATCTATTGCACTCATTATTACGAATTAGAGGCCTCAAAAGAGGCCTCTTTTTTTTGTCTATCTTTGTTAAAACCTTTTAAAAATGATAAACTCAGTAAGGAATACTGTACTATCGGTATTAAATAAAAATAACTACGGATATATATCCCCCTCAGATTTTAACTTGTTTGCTAAGCAAGCACAGTTGGATCTTTTTGAGGATTATTTTTATAATCTAAACTATCAGGTGGTAAAAGAAAACGCTCGTCAATCGGGCACGGGACTTCCTGACATAAGCAAAGGATATGAAGAGGTTATCTCTACCTTTTCTAAGACAGCAACCTTAGCTCAAGTCACTCCTAATACAAGCAAATACACTTTACCTTCAGACTACTATCTTTTAAATGTTGTTCAGTACAACACAGTCGGAGTGGGACAACCAGGCGTAGAGATAGAAAAGGTAGAAGAGAATAAGATAAGAAGCTTAATAGCAACAAACCTATTAGCTCCCACTACTGCTTTTCCGGTATATGTTCATAGAGGTAATATCATAGAGGTGTACCCTACAACTATTAATGGAGCTACCAATGTAGACTCTTACTATATTAGAAACCCTTTAGACCCCAAGTGGACATGGTCTACACTAAGTTCAGGTGAGCCTGTATTTAATCAGTCCGCGGCAGACTATCAAGACTTTGAGTTGCCAGTTACAGATGAGCCTGATTTAGTGATGAGAATTTTAGAGTATGCGGGGGTTTCAATAAGAGAAGGTGATGTTGTACGCTTTGCAGATAGTGAATTAACACAAGAATCTCAATCAGAAAAATAAGATATGGCATACTTAACTCAGTTTCAATATTACACAAACGGAGCGAATCCCGCAGAAAACACAAATTGGGGCTCTTATCAGTACACTAGCTTGTCTGATATTGTAAATAATTTCATGGCAATATATGCTGGCAACAATGAGTTGGTAAATAATGCAGAGAGATATCAAGTCTTGTTTCATGCCAAGCGAGCTATTCAAGAACTAAACTATGATGCCTTCAAAGAGATTAAGGCTCTAGAATTAAGCGTAGACAATGAATTAAGATTTGTCTTGCCATCTGACTATGTGAATTGGGTAAGAGTATCTCTATATAGAGATGGGGTTATCTTTCCTCTTACTGAAAACATTCAGATAAATTCTACAAGCGCATACCTTCAAGACAACGAGAGTAGAATATTGTTTGATGAGAATGGTAACATTTTAAAGCCTGAGTATTCTAATCTAGATTTAGACAGAATAAAGGGAACCAAGAAAAGTATATATCTAAACGAAAACAATCCTAACTTTAATGGCAAGGAAGGATGGTGTTGTGATGGCTCTTGGTATTTTGAATACAATATTGGAGCTAGGTTTGGACTAAACACCGAGACTGCAAACGCCAACCCTACTTTTAGGATAGACAAAAAAGCTGGAGTTATAAACTTTAGTTCAGGCATGCTAGATAAAATTGCCATACTTGAGTATGTATCCGATGGAATGGAAGGTGGAGACATTGCCTCTATTAGCGTAAATAAACTTTTTGAGGAGTATGTATACGCTTACGTTAAATACGCCATCTTAACGTCTAAATTAAACGTACAAGAGTATATTGTAAACAGAGCTAGAAAAGAAAAATCAGCATTACTGCGAAACGCTAAAATAAGAATCAGTAACATTCACCCTGGTCGATTGCTAATGAATTTACGTGGTCAAGATAAGTGGATTAAGTAATATGGACATAAAGACAAACTTTATAAAGGGGCGCATGAATAAAAGCGTCGATGAAAGAATACTCCCAATGGGAGAGTATCGTGACGCATTAAATATAAGGTTAGGCTCAACTGAAGGAACTACAATTGGAGCTGTAGAAAACACAAAGGGAAATACTAAGATAACCACACTAGAGTATAACGGAAGCAGCTTAAGTACAAACGCTGTCTGTATTGGCGCTTATGAGGACGGAACGCAAGAGACTTTATATTGGTTTGTACATGACCCTACTAGGGGTGTAGACATGGTTGTGTCGTATAACACCAACATTCAAGCCCTCAATTATCACTTAATATCTACATCTGTTTTAAACTTTGACCCTAAGTTTTTAATAACAGGGGTAGATTTAATAGATAACTTCTTGTTTTTTACGGATGACTTAAATCCACCAAGGGTTATTGATGTAAACAGACAATACTCTACCTCTTTTACTGAAGCAGAGATTAGTGTATTAAAACCAGCCCCCACTAGCTCTCCAACATTTACACTAAAGAGTGTAAGTGGATCAGATGATTTTATGGAGACAAACTTTATTTCTTTTGCGTATCGATATAAGTATGAGAATCTGCAGTACAGTGCACTATCTCAGTTTTCAGAAGCGGCATTCTGTCCGCTCCCATACAATGTATCATTAGAAATGTACTCAAATGTTGGTATGCGAAATGCTTTTAACGCTGCCGATGTTTCTTTTAACACGGGAGGTTCTGACGTTATAGGCATAGACTTATGTTTTAAGGTGAGCAATACAAACGTAGTTAATGTAATTCAAAAATTTAACAAAGAAGAGGAAGGGTGGCCAGACAATACAACTCAAACAGTTGATTTTTCTAATAACAAGATTTTTACTACCCTATCCGCTGACGAGCTCTTGCGATTATTTGACAATGTACCTTTAAAAGCAAAGGCTCAGACAGTTATGAGTAATCGTATTTTTTATGGAAACTATGTTGAGGGTTATGATATAACAAATCCAAATGGAGATCCTCTACTTATAAACTATACAACTGAAGTAGTTAGCGAGTCAGCAATAAGTACAGATGAAATTTTATCTTCTGTTCAAAATGGCGCTACATCCTATAATGATGGATTTACTAGCCCTACTTTTACAGTAGCTAACTCTGCAGCTCAGCTTGATTTTACAAATGCAAGCTTACAAACTGGAGATATAGTCACAATAGAGCTTGGTTTTAAATTTAAACAACAAACTAGTAGTCAATCAAATTATCCTACACTTACATTTAACACTTTTAGGACTTCTATAAATATAACCGTAGATGCTAACTATGCTAACATACAAGCTTGGATTGCCGCAGGAACCACGTTTCAAGCAGCTCTTGGTAGTACAACAATGCAGAATACCGCTAACCTGTGTCAAGGATTAACTTTCGGAGATAAGTTTGGTTGTGCAATGCCTAATCCTCTTGATGACGTTCAAGGAGTTATAACGCCATGGAATAAAAACGGAACTTTTATTGGAACGGCTCCCAACGGAAGTGGAACCAATAATCAATCTTTTGGAATTACTGTTGTTAATGCTAATGTAATTCAACTTCAAGTTCCTGCGATGATGTATACTCTTGAAGGAGATAGTAGTAAAAAAATTGCCTTCTATTCCGAAATTGTAGACCCTGTTGTTGGTTATATAAAAAGCGATTTTAATCAAACACTTCATAGCAATAGAGACTATCAGCTAGGAATAGTGTATATGGATGCACAAGGGAGAAACTCTACTGTTCTAACCTCTGAGACAAATAATCAGTTTATCCCTGTGCGCTTATCAGAAACTAGAAATTTTCTCAAGGCTACAATAAACAACCTTGCACCACCATGGGCATCTAGATATAAGTTTGCACTGCAAGTCTCTCAAGGTGATTTTGAAACTATTTACATACGAAGAACTAAAATCGAAAACGGAACAGGTGGAGATACCGCTATATACCTCCCCTTGGAGGGTGAGAATCAAACAAAATTCAATAAGGGAGATACCTTAATATGTAAGGTAGATGGATTGGGGCCCTTAAATAACCTTGTAGAAATTGAAGTTTTAGATATACTCACATCAGATGGAAATGCGCTTTCAGATTCTGGTTTGTTTGCTAAAGTTGAGGCGCAAGGAAGTTTTAGTATTACGGGAACTGTTGATTTCTTAGTATTTGAGACAGTAGCGCCTAGAGTCGCAGAAGGTATTTTTTATGAAGGCTCTCAAAGTTTTTCTATTACAAATAGGTTTCATTCTGGGAATGTTCAAACGCAAACAGGATCTCAACCAGCCATTATTAATCTAGACTTTTTTAACGCATATACATTTGGCAATGGTGTAGAGGGGTATAAGATTGAAGACTTAATAACTGGAGACCCATTAGCTATAGGAAGCCGAGTCAATGGCGTAAGCGCGGAGGGTTATAATCAAAAAAGAAATGACTCTAGCTTGACATATAGCGGAGTGTATGAGCCAACGACAAACGTAAACAACTTAAATGAGTTTAATCTATCCCTTGTTAATTTTAAAGACTTAGATCAAAACTTTGGATCGATTCAAAAGCTTCACTCTAGGGCAACAGACATTTTAGTTCTTCAAGAGGATAAAATAAGCTATGTTCTAGCATCTAAAAATGTTTTGAGCTCTCCAGGGTCTGGTGGAGTTATAAGCTCTATTCCTGAAGTTATTGGGAATCAGATTGCAAGAATTGAAGAGTATGGTATTAGTTTAAATCCAGAGAGTTTTACTGCCTATGGCTTTGATCGTTACTTTACAGACGCTAAGAGAGGAGCGGTTTTAAAATTAACAGGCGCGGGTGCTAACGAAAAACTAGAGGTAATATCCAACTATGGTATGCGTTCTTGGTTTAGGGATAGGTTTATTGAGTCTTTTGATGGGCAAAAACTAGGTGGCTATGACCCTTATATGAATGAGTATGTATTGTCTGTAAAAGACAATGAGGTTGATATGCCTGAAACAATTATTCCTTGTGGAGCACAAATTAATGCAAATGATTCGGTCATTAGAGAGTTTACTGTAGATTTTGGAAATGTGGGCGCAAGTGGTAATGCCTCTGTTTTAACATACACGATTGGAGTAATTGAAAGCAATATAACTTTTACTGTAATATACAATGGTGTCACTACCACTAGCGGAGCCGTTACGTCTAGCGGAACACTATCAGTACCCAAGACAACTAAGTACCCAACACAAGCGGTTGTTAAGATTATTCCTGCGGGAAAGACTGAGTATGAACTAACAATAGGATGTGTATCATGAGTGATTATACTATAACATATAGCGAGTCAGTTAAAGGGTTTCCCTCTTTTTATTCTTATATACCTGAGTATATAATTGGAATGAATAGTTATTTGTACACGTTCAATCAAGGCAATCTGTATAGGCACAACACAAACCTAGCCAGAAATAACTTTTACGGAAATGCCTTTTCGTCTACGTTGACTAGTGTTTTTAACGTAAATCCAACCGAGTCTAAAAGATTTAAAACTTTATCTTTAGAAGCGGATAACCCATGGGGGGCTACCTTTAAAACAAACTTAGAGACTGGGGCTATAAACTCAGCTTGGTATGACTTAAAAGAAGGTACTTACTATGCTTCCATAAGGGCAAACACATCTCCAGTTAATTTTCACATGAGGTCTATAGATGGCATAGGTCAAGTGACAACGGTTGCTAATCCTTCTGGAACCACTTATACCTTATTATTTACTTTTGCAGTAGACGGAATTGTAAGTATTGGAGACGTCATATACAAGGACTTAAGTCCTCAGCTAGAGGTGGGTGCTATAACGGCTATATCTGCAGACAGAAAGACAATAACTGTCAACGTCTCAGGTGCAGCGCCTGCAAATGGAAACTTTATTTTCGTAGTAAAAAACCCTCAAGCGGAGTCTCAAGGCGTTACAGGTTACTACTGTGAGTTTACTTTAACAAACACAAATACTAGCCATGTTGAGTTATTTAGCGTAGGCTCTAGTATATTTAAATCATATCCATGATTTTAGTTACCTTTGTATTAACTCAAATTATAAAGTTATGGTGATACCAGGGCCTGTTATACAGGCGGCATTAAAAGCTGCGCCTCAACTCCTAGGAGCAGGGATGAGCTACGCGCAAGCTGCTAGACAAAAAAGATTAATGGGAGAAGCTGAGACCGCGGCAGAAACAGCTATAGCAGAAGCTAAAGGGTTTGCTTCTATAAACGAGATGGAAGCGTTGCGTGTTCCTATGGAGGCATACGAAAATGCTCAAAGGGAAATAACTAGCCAGCAACAACAAGGAGTAGACGCTCTTCAGCAGGCAGGAGCTAGAGGCCTTCTAGGTGGGTTAGGCGGCTTACAAGCCTTAGCGATTAATGCAAATCAACAGCAAAGAGATAAGATAGCTAAAGACTTATATGCAAGAGATGTGGCTGTCGCTCTAAATGAAGAAAGGAGCAATATTAAGTTACAGAACATTGCAGATGCTGAAGCAGAAGGGGCTCAAGAGGCAGCGGCAATGTATGCTGAAGCGGCTGGACTTGCGAATACATCTGCTACTGAAGCATTAACAGGAGGTCTTTTGAATCTTGTTAGTGATCAATCCCTTAACCCCTTATATGCACAAATGGGAGACTTTGATGTAAATAAATTTTTTAGAGATAGCTTTTTTAAAGGTAAATCAAAAGAAGAGCGAAGGTATGATAGGCGAGAAAAAAGAAGACAAGAGAGTTTCGGAGCAGATGCTAGGTCAATATAATAATGACACTGACAAAATGAATAAGTAAATTTATATGGCTAAATCGTTTTACAAGTTTAAAAAAAGAGACCCATTAAAGGCAAATGTTGATTGGGCTAGTATTGGAACGAAATTAAGCGCTGATTTAGAAGCTGAATCTATCAGAAGAGAGCAGCAAAGAGATTTAATTGAAAGAGACACTCAACTTACTCTAGACAGTGTAGCTAAGATTAGCGAAAATGCTCCTCTCACTTCTGCCGAATGGGCGTTTGGTGCTACTGATGAGATGGCTTCAGCAACCAAAACCGCCTTTGAGCAAATGAAAAACTTAGAGATAACTCCTAGAGAGTTTGCTAAAAAAAGACAGCTTATTCTTAACCAAGCAAAGGGGTTAAAGAAAAGTATGGACACCTACGCAGAAAGAAGGGCAGCTAATGATAAGGCTCTAGCCGATGGTACAGTTGCCGCACAATCAATATGGGAGAATATTCGTCGTGAAAAAGCATTGTTTTCAGATAATAGCACATACTATATAGACCCAGAAACATACATAGGCTATATTGCCATGAAAGATGAGAATGGAAAGGTAATAACAGATCCAGATAAGCTTATAAACGTAAACACTCTGTCTATCGATGAAGATATTCAACGAAAATCAATTGACATAACTAAGGAGATAAATTCTGCAGCTGGCCTTCTTGCTACCAATGAGTTTTATACAAAAGAGGGGGCTAAGACAACAAGTGCATTCTTAAACAAGAACTATAAGGAGGCAGAAGCCAACGCAATTGAATCTATGATGGCTGATGATGTAGATGTGGCTCAGGTTGTTGTTCAGCTAAACCCTAAAGTGAGCAGTGATAACTTTACTTTGAGTAAGGAGATAGCAGACTCAGACCCAACAAAGATTTTATTAATTAACGGAGACGATGGAAGAAGAGTTCCTGATGTAAAAAGGAATCTAACTATCGGTAACGAGACAAAGACAGTTCAAGAGTGGGCATTTGATAGTCTTCAAAACAGCCTTAGAGGAAGAATTAAAACTACTAGAAAAGATATAGACCGAACTCAAGCTAGGGCTGAGGGACAAAGAAAAGACACTGTGGCAATAGACATAGACAGGATGAATGACTTCTTTAGTGGAGATCAAGCTACCTTGACTGCTAGGGTTGAGCAACAGACTGGGACGAATCCAAATATAAAGAAGGTCGAGAGAAGAGAAAATTCACTAGTGTTTACATACGCTCCAGTAATTAATGGAACTGTTGTTACTGATCCATCAGATTATGAGACTAAAACCATTAGCCTTGTTGATGCAAACGGTAATCAAATCGACAGATCGACTTGGATAACTTCTCATGCTGAGTTTATTACTGGTAAGCCTATAAGTAAAAAAGATATTGCGGAGTATATATCTACAAGGGAAGGTAAAGGACAACAATTTAGTGATACCTCATCCAAGGATACGGCTAGCACTTATCTGTTTGACGACACTAGCTTTAATGCTTCAGTGGATCAAATTAAAAAAGATCTAACAGCTATTGATAATACAGTTAGACTATCTAGAGAATTGATGAACACCCTTAATAGTTTACACCTTCAAACAGCAGCGAATAAAACTCCAAATCCTTTTAGGATAACGGAGCTGCCTAGCTCAACTACTGGTGATCCAGGGCCACTTGAAATATTTGATGCCGTTACACGGAAAACATATGTTGTCACACCTGGCAGCAACGCACTAGGAATTGCCTTAGATGAGATTCTAGAATCAAGAAGAAGCGCATCAAGGCAGGCACAGGGAGGTGGCTTACAAGGGCCTTACTACACAACGGGATCAACTATTAATGAAGGTGATGGATCAGGTTTTGGAACAGGTCAGAACGCTAGAGGTGAGATTATAAATGCTCCTCAAACTAAATTTAACGTGCCTAACGCTAGTGGGGAATTAGATTAATTAGTATACTAAAAAAATGAACGAGTTAGAAAAGCTTTGGGAAGTTTTAAGTAGGGATGGTTTCTACACCAAGTCATTTGATGAATTTGCTAAACAAACTCAAGATAAGTCCTATCAAGATAAAGTCTATGGGGTTGTAGAAAGAGAAGGCTACTTTACCAAAGGACAAGAGGCTTTTAATGAAAAGTATTTTTTCGGTCAAGATCCTTTAAAAAAAAAAGAAGACTCCGAGTTACCTTCCACGCCTCCGCAGGATGGTATGGACTCCACTGTACAAGAGGTGGAAGTCAGTGGCACATCGGATGGTTCCGCTCCCCAGTCCGGTGAGAAGGATACTTTTGTTGAAAGAGTTGTAGGCAAAAACATTCCTATAGTCTCGGGGTTTGCTGATTTTGTGGGAGACATATATAGGTCTGCTGAACAAGGATATGTGCAGGGCAACACCGCTGACGAGTCCTATGATTTAATGTTTAAAGGGGCTAATAGCTCATCCAAAGACATTCAAGAGTTCCTTGCTGCTCAAGAAGAACTATCTCAAATGGGTCAAACCGATGAAATGAGAAAGTTTAATGAGGTTTACGAAGAGAGCGGAGGTGGTCTGTTCGGTTTTATAAAAGGACTATCTACCGCACCTATCTCAATAATGGCTCAACTAGCTGCTCAGACCACAGCACAGATGGTTAACAAAGCTTCTTTGGGTGCCGCGGCAGGAACGGTAGGTACTGGTACCGCCACAGGAGCTGTCGCTGGGTCTGCAGCGGGAGGTGTCGGAGCAATACCAGGGGCTGTTGCTGGAGCCGTGTCGTCTTTACCTCTAGCCTTTGGAGCATCGGGTGCCGCACTAGAGACAGGAATATCTTTTGCTGAATTTCTTAGAGAGGAGGTAGAGGCTAAGGGTTTAGATTTTAATGAGGAAAACATTGCCATTGTTCTTAACGATGATGATGCTTTGCGTAGAATAAGAACAAGGTCTGCAGGTAGAGGGGCTGTTATTGGAATAGTAGACAGATACTCTGCTGGACTTGGAGGAAAGTACATTGGAAAACTAGCTTCAAAAGGCGCTGGTAAAGGAAAGAGAGCGGCCGCTGCTTTAGCGGCAGAAAGCATAGGTGGTGGTGTAGGGGAGACTGCCGCAAGAGTCGTTGTAGGTCAAGACTTAGACGCTAGAGAAATAGGATTTGAGACTATAGGAGGAGCTGGCAAGGCTCCTCTTACTTATGCTTATGGAAAGCTAGTTAAGCCTGGTCAATATTTTATAAACGGAGAGCAAGTTAGCTTAGAGGCTTATACTGAGTCTTTAAATGCAGACGATAAGTCTTTTGCGGGAACCACATTTGATGTTAAAAACGATCCTGATATTAAAAGAAAAACTCAAGAAAGAAAAGAAAAGTTAAGAGCTCAAAACGAGCAAGCTAAAGAACAAATAAAACAACAGGAAGATGCCATTCAAGAGTCAAGCACAGAGGAGGTGGATGTACAAGAACAAACCACAGTTAGCGAAGGAGTTCGAGAAGGAGACGCCCAAGAACAAACCATTGCCGAAGAGGTTACGCAAGAAGTTACAGAGCCTAGTAGCGAAGCCCAAGTCGAGACGACGTCTGAGATTGAAGCCGAGATAGAGAGCCTTGAGAAGGCGCTTCCTGAAAAAGCAAAAGAAAATGTAGACACTAAGCTTCAACTAGATGCTGAAGTCACTCCTAAAAAGAAAAAAAACGTCTTGGTTCAAGAGGCGGTTAAGATGATGGAGGATCCTGCAAATCAAACTAAGCTAGAGGAAGAGGTGTTTGACGCAACCAACCCAGCGCCCAACGTAAAAACCTATCAGATAGATGTCAAAGAAAACTCAAAGCTAGCGGCCAAAGTAAAGAGGATGGGGCTGAGTGAGCTTATTGGTAAAAGAGTTAACCTAGTTATGGCAGATCAGCTAAAAGTGGGTGAAGTTAAAGTAGGTAATAAAACATTAAAGAGAATGGGGGGCCCCTTCTTCCCTATGATGAAGGAGATGTTCGGTAAGGTTGCTTGGGCTTCTATTGATGAAGTTGCGGCTAAAAAAATAATTGATGGCGCTATAAAATCAGATTTTTCTGTGGTATACAACATGAGCCCTAGCGCTGTAGATTCAAATGTGGCTATACTAGAAACTTTTGTAGAGTCTGTAAAGGAACTAGATAGCGATACTCAAGATAAAGTTTTTGAGTTGATGGGTGAGAAGCTTAAAACTCAAGAATTCAAAAAAAGCTCTGTAGAAAAAGTAAGAGGTATTGCAAATAGCGCAAATAACATTAATGAAATGATGTCTCTTATAAGTGATCTTGATGTAGATACTAAGGCAGATATAATGAAAAAGCTTGTTCCTTCAAAAAATGTACAAGCTGAAACTGAATTAGGAGGGATACTCCAACAGAATGAAATTACAATTGAGGATATACGAGATTTAAATATAGAACAGTTTGCATCAAATCTGCCTGCAGGAGCACTAACAACAGTTCTTCAGGTTACTGATAAGCAAGGAAACCCAATAACTAAAGAGACGGCTAGCGAAGCCATGCTAACAAGAGATCAGCAAGAAGCAGAAGGACTTCCTAAGCATGAAAACTACCCAGTATATATAAGAGGAAAAGCTGTTGGCTTACTGAAAGAGACTGTTCCTTTTTGGAATATGTATAAGTCTTCAATGAGCTCCCTTAATGCTAAAGCGGCTGGTCTAGTAAAGCGAAAGGTTGCTGCCACAAAAACCAAGCCTGCTTCAAAAAGAAATATTACATCTAAAGAGGCTAGGGCAAATGAAATGAGAAGCGCTTCTATGAGCGCTAGTCAGTCTAGAAAATTATCATCTCCTGAAACAACCACGTATAAAAAGTTTGTGAGCCTTCTTCAAAGAGCGTTTCCTAACGTAGAAGTCATGTCTAGTCAAGAAGACTTTGATTCTTTGACTAAAGACCTAAACTCTAAGTCGTTATCGACAAAAAGTCAAAAGGTGTATGGCGCTGTAATGAATGGTAAACTATACTTAAACCCAGGTCTAGAAAACTTTAACACCCCCATACATGAGTTTGGTCACATATGGCTTAACGTAGCCAAAGAGGCCAAGCCTGAGCTTTTTAAAAAGGGAATGAGCCTTATAAAAGGCACTGCGTATGAGACACAGATTAAAGAAAGTCCGGAGTATAAGAGGGTTGTAAAGCAAATGCTTAAAGATGGGGCTAGTCAAGAAACCATAGACGCGTATATACTAGAAGAGGCTTTAGCTACTGCGATTGGAGATCAAGGAGAAGCTTTTGTTACCGCAGCTCAAAAAAGAAGTTTTAAAACTTGGTTACAAGACTTATATTCTTTTGTTAAAAACATGACTGGGCTGTCTCAATACTCATCTGATCAGCTAGAGAACATAACTCTTAGTGAGTTTCTTAAAGCTGTTAACGTAGACTTGTTATCGGGTAACGAAGTATTTGCTGGAGCTGAAGCTAAAGGTCTAAGTGACGCACTTCAGTTAATGACAGACTCATCTGACAAAGAGGTAAGAACATTTGTAGAGAAAGCAAGAGGGCTTGGTTACTCCGAAATAGCCATAAAGGCAGTGCTGGAAAAAAGAGGATTTGACTCTGATGTTGTGTCTGAAGCAATGTCAGGTATCGAGGCTGACACAAAAGCCAAAATAACAGAAGACCTTGTACCTGGTTCTGATAGTGTAAAAAAACAGATAGACAATCTTATAAAAAGAATAAAAGTTAAAGCAAAAAATAATTATAAAAACAAAATGTCTGCATTCCCTTCTAGGGGGTCTACGAAAACTGTAAATATTAAAGACGTATTTCCTAGTGCGCTTAAGCTTTTAAAAAACTCTAAAGTCTATAAAGAATCAACTGATGTTGTAAGAGAACAAGCTGTAAGAGAACTTAGAAAAGAGTTCGGCTTAAAGGAGAAGGCATCGCCATCTAAAGCGTCTCTCGACTCTAACTTTGGCAAAGAGATAACAACAACAGATAAAAAATTATATGTTAAGAGACTAAAGGATCTGCAGGAAGGGGCTAAGACTGCACAGCAAGCCATAAAAGAAGCCACTAATTTAGTAACTGAAAATGTTAAAAATCTAGTTAAGAAGGGATCAATAACAAACGGACAGGCTCAAAGGATATTAAATAGACTTGCAAAAGTTGATGTCCTAAATGATTCTTCTATAAATAGCTTTATGGATTATATGGCCAACGTATATAATAAGTCCGAAAGCAACTACAAAAACACTTTAATAAATGAGATTGTTAAGAGAGTTTCTAAATCTGCAAAGAAAACTAAATCTGTAGACGCCGACAGTCAACAGTTTTTTGAGGTTATGAAAGCTGTGTTGAACAAAGTGCTTGCAAGAGTAGACGGTAAACCTGTTAAGATTGATTCTGACAGCATAAAGAAATCTTTATTCCCTGATATTGACACAATACTTCAGAAAGACTTTTCAGAATTAACAAATAAAGAAAAATCTCAGCTATACGCTTCAGAGATATTTGAGTCTGTAGATGGCCTTAGAGACATGAGCCTTGAGCAGGTTGAAAAATTGTTAGAAGATATTAAACAAGGTCAAGAGGGCGGTCGCTTGGAGCTTAAGAAAAAACTTGACGCGTTCAGGGCTGAGGTCAGAGAAGTTAAGAATCAAGCTGACAAAAATATTGAGGATGGCTACTCGGAGCTTTTTGAAGACGGTAAGCCAAAGGATAAAAATCAGCTAGATGCTGACAGAGATATTAGACGAGTTGAATTATTTGGTAAAGGCCTAGGTGAGGCTATAAATAAATACGCTAAGGAGTTTTCTTATACCAAAGCAGGGAAGATGATTCAATCTATAGGAAATAACTTAAAGCACTTAGGTACACTTGTCAACGGCCTTGATAAGGCTGGTTCTTTTTTCAAAAAGAATGTATACGACGCTCTGAATAGAATGGAGAGTTCATACACTAAAGGACTTCAAGGAACTCGATCCAAGATGGATGAAATAGCCAAAACTATTGATGGTATAAACAGCTATAAGGATATAAAAAAGAGACTTACTACAGGTGTTCATACAATAACAGGGCTTAAGACTTCAGAAGGCATAACTCTTGGTAGCAACTTATTTAATTCAGACCAGCTTATGAGGCTATACGCCCTTAGTAAGAATGACATTCAACGTAAAAAACTACTTGCTCAAGGTCTTACTGATAATAAACTAAAACAAATTGAAAGTATTTTAGGCAAAGAAGTAGTTGAGTTTGTTGACAAGACTGTAGAATACTTAAGTACCGAATACTTTGAAAAAACTAATGAAATTTACTCTGATGTTAATAATATAAACTTAGGGTATGTGGATAACTATTTTCCAACTCAAACCATTCAAACTAAAGTTAATGCTGACCTACTACAAAATGGAAACTTCAGTGGTATATTTAATGCTCAGACCGCTCCAGCTTTAAAAGAGAGGGTTGACCTAACGGGAGATGTAGACCTTAGAGGTTCAGACTTTACTTCAACTCTTGAAAATCACTTTGAAACTATTGAGAGGTATAAGGCATATGCTAAGGGAGTTAAGAAGATGAACTCTATATTTAAGTTTAAGTCTGTTAATACTCTGCTAAACGAGACTGGTCTTAACAGTGCTGTAAAGAACGCAATAAACTACGCTGTTAATCCTAATGGCGGGAAGTCTGCAATTCAAGCAAATTTAATTGACAACTTCATGACTAAGTATACAGGTTTTGCCCTAGCCTTTAAGGCTGTTCAAATCCTTAAGCAGTCTACGTCTTTTGTAAACGCTTTTGAAGATTATTCCTACAGAGGTAAAGGAAAATCAAAAATTCCAGGGCTTGACCTTCTGATGTTTATGGTTGACGGAGCTAAAGTTGCAGTCACCATGCCTTCACAGATTAAAAAAGCTTGGAATATGTCTCCAATGTTTCAAGAACGTCTACTTAAAGGTCTAGAAGGAGATGTGTATGGTCTTGAGACAGGCTCGGTAACTTATAAGCGTGCATCTCAGTCGCAAAAAAATAGAGCTTTTAAAATGTTAAAAGCCGCGGCTGGTAGCCCTACTGTATTTGGTGACATACTTGGGGTTATGGGGTATATGATTAACTACAATAGAGACATCGCTAATGGAATGAGTGAGGCTGATGCTCTTGCAAAGTTTGAGGATTATAATGCAACTCAGCAATCAAGACGAAGCACTGACAAGATACCTTTACAGATGAATAGCAACTCCTTGGTTCGAGGCTTTACTATGTTTGGCAGCACGCTATTCTTGCAGATGAATAAGGTTATGCAGTCAACAACTAATATATTAAGGTCGATAAGCAAGAGAGAGAATCCATCGGCTAAAAGCGTTAGGGGCCTTGTCCTTAATCTTGGAGTAGCTAACGTAATGTTTGCATTAGCGGCCAACATAGCTAAGTTTATTAAAGGAGAAGACGAAGATAGGGAAGAGGCCTTAGCTAAGATGAAGGAAGCAATGATGGGTCTTAATCTTATATATCAGATTCCTTATTTCGGAGCTGCCGCTGAAGAGGCGATTAATAAGATGACCGGCAAGGGAGGTAGGCCAGTTGACACTGTGGTAAATCCTTTTAGTTCATTATCAAGAAAGTTTACTAGATTAGCTAAGTTGTCAAAGAAAGAGAAGGATGATGGTCAGTCTAAGTCTTTAAGTAGCGCTGTAAGGGTTTTAGTTGAGATTCTATTAGGTGTTCAGTTTGATCCATTTATTGGAATTTCAAACTTTTTCCAAGGAGACTTTAGTGAAGATAATATATATGATGTCCTTGGAATTAGTTCTTCATATAGACCTAAAGCTAAATCTGATTCTCAAATAAGAAAAGAAAAATTAGGTCAGTATGATAATGAGACCGATATGAAAAGGTATGATAGGGACTTATGGGAAAGAACATTTGGCTCTCAATCCGAAGGTTATAAAGAAAGACAAGCAATCAAAGATCAAAAGAAAGAAGAGGCTAGAAAGGAAAGACAAATGAAAGACCTTAAGTATAACTACAAAAAGCCTCCTAGTAAAAGAAAAAAGAAATCCTCTGGTAGTGGTTTTTTTGGACGACGATCACGCTCTAGTTTTTTTAATTAAGGAACAAACTGAGTGGTGATATTCTTCACCGCTACGTTTTCTTTTATGTTGTTTATAAACATAGAGGCATCCTCTTTATCGTCAAAAGTTTTTTCTCTGATTTCCCAATAAGCTTTAGGGTCTACTTGTCTATAAAGCATATACCTAACAACGTATCTCATGTTGTGGACTGAACGTACTTTATAGGGTTGTTTGACTTGGGGTGCAGTTCGTTATACACTTTCTTTAAAAGAGCCACATCCTCGTCTCTTACATATCCATAGGTCTTGTATCTCTGATACAATGCATCAATTGCTTCTTCCATTTTATTTAATTTAATTATTCAAACACTTTAGAGCAAAGTCGTATTAGCGCTAGCCAAAACAATATATTAATTCCGATTAATATAATAAGGTTAAATATTTTTTTCATTTTAAAATAGGTGAGTTAATCTAGCAACTTGACCGTGCTGAGGGTGATGAATAAATCCCTCTACGGCTTTTGGTGCGTGTTGATATCCATTTCTATGGTGCCAGGAGTCAGTCCCACTAGGGCTTCTTAAGCTCTCTACAGTAACCCCTATGTAATCTTTAGACACCTTGTGATGTACGTGGTGGGTATACACATATCGGTGTTTTGTTGACGACCAATACTTAGGAGACTCTTGAGCCATGAGCAATGGCAAGTCTTGAGCCTTCGCCCCATCACCATGAGTCGTTCCTATTAAATTTTTATGGTACTGCAAATATTTTCTGTGAGATATAGAGCAATCAAACTTTATGTTTGGACACTTCCTAAACCAGCTTTGAATAACATCTGCTAAAAAGAATCCATTTGTATAGTCGTGGTTAGATGGGTTGTATACAAAGTGAACATCAGCCACTCCAAGTAAGTGTTCTATTACATCCACATATAGTTTCTTAGCAATAAGAAAATTACTATACCACATACCATCCGTATCTTGGGGAGTTCCAGCAGTAGTTAACCTCTTAGGAGTGTCTATGTGTAATATGTCGTTACCTCCAATAAAAACTATCTTATCAATGTTAAAGCCTGAAGACTTGTCAAGTATTCCTTGCACACCTTCTATAACTCTAGATACTGCAATCTGAGAGTTATAATCCTCGCCACTCTCAAAAGACTCACAGAGCTTACCAATATGTATATCTGCAGGGTCAATAACTAGGCAGTGAGGATCTGGTGACTTTGTTCTAGTTATTTTCTTATATTCAGGAACATAATCTTTTAGCTCTTCTAGTAAGTTTTTACGCACTTTTTCGTAAGAGACCCCTCCATTTTTCACATGAAGAGAAAAGCTTTTACCCTTATACCAATAGTGATTTACATTATCTAGGGGGACTCCCACCGCATCGCACTCTTCTTTTAATGCACGATGCTCCATAATTATCTTATGCTCATCTTCTCTAAGTCGTAAACGAATAGACTTCCTACCCATGCTCTAGGGTTTGTATTACATCTTGTAGTCGATCTACAAGACTTTTGGCTACGTCTTGAGCCTGATCATCTTCGCCATCCATTAAAGCCTCATATAGGTCGTCATTTAAAGAGTTCAAGTCATTCATCAACGAATTGATGTAAATGACTTGAGGACTAGCTAAATGGCTTAAGGGCATTGTCTTAGAATTTATCCATTGAAGATAAGAATCTTTCTCCAATTTCCCTATCAATTTTTTTAATATTATTATAAATCTTTTTAGACTTACGCTTAACTCTATCTCGATCAGCTTGGGAAGAGTCAATCCCTAAATTTGTGTACATGGTCGCGTCAACACGCAAAAGGTAATCAATCTTACACTTGTTGCACCATCTCTTGGCCATGATATCATCTATGTTATCAAACAGATATTCCATTTAAAAATTTATTAATTAAAACATTAGCGGTTCCTTCGTCTCCTTTAAACTGATGTTCTATTCTACAAAACAAACCTTCAAAAGGACGTCCTTTTCGTTTAATTGTATCTATCTCTCTATTAACCACTTCGAGTTGTAAAGTTAGTAATTTATTTCTTTTCTTCAAGGAAATGTTTTCTTCAGCTAATTCATCCTCAGGCGTATAGGTTTTAAAAGTCCTATTATAAGACTCAACTAAGTCTAAAACTTGTTTGTATTTAACCTTAAAAGAGGGATCTATTTTTACCCAATCCCCGGCATTTACAACGCCATTTATAACAGTTGCATGAGTTCGGTTAGTCCTTTTACCTATTGTCTGCAAATTTTTGTGATATACATCTCTCATTATCTTGTAAAACGCAGCTCGAGCTTCCACATATGGGCGCTGACGCGTTTCTGTAATCATCTTTAAACCAAAGACTTTGTTTACGATTGCTTCGGTGTTATCCCATTCTTTCATCTAAGTAACATTTTGAATTAATTAAATCTAAGTAGTAGTCCAGATCTATTTCTTCTATACTATAAAAAGTCACAAAGCCACTTAAGTCTTTGTAAACTTCAACTGCAAAATAGAAGGGGTTGTCTGGGTTGTCATCAATGACACAACCTAAAAACTGCAGTTCATACTCGTCGTCTTTTATCTGATCAATAGTTCTGTCTAAGAATTTAGCAATTCTTAAAACAAGCCCCATGTTAAAATGCTTTACTTGCATAAGGAACTCTTCGTCTATAACGTAGCCTTTATCCTCTGTAAACCTCTGTAGTGATGCCATGATTATCTAATTCTTTTAGTCTATATTCCTGTAAAACAGATAGCTTACCCTTCGGAGTTTTAACCTCAGAGAATATAACACCACAGTCTGCGGGGATGGCAACTAAATCAGGTATTCCATTTTTATTTGTCTTAATTAGCTTAATGACATAATACCCTTCAGCCTCTAGTTGCTTTATCCTTTTGTTCTGTATTGCTTGCTCTGTCATGCTTGTAAATTTAACAAATCCCTTTTGAAGTGACTGAGCGTGTAATCCCTCTTCCTGGTTACGGCTTTATATATTTCAGTTTCAATTCCTCCTTTAGAAAAAATCCAATACACATTGTTTTTAAGTCTATCTTTTGTGGTCATCCTATCTCTTGATTGCCAGTAGCTTGTGGCACTAAAGTCTATATTATAATATACTAAAGAGTCAGCCATCCGTAGCGATATACCCTCTCGACCAGAGACAATTTGTAATGCAATGGACTTGTCGGTAGTATTAAACTCATCTATGGATTCCGTTAGCTTATCTTTAAATACAGACTTTAAAGCGTTGAGCTCTTCTTTAAACTTATAAAATATACCCACCTTCTGGTTCTGGAACTTGTGCTTAATAAATTTAGCCTTCGTGTCATCCAAAACTTTAGAGTTTCCACTCTCAAACTTAATTGTTCCAGAGGATAGCTGATGAATTTTCATCATCAACTTAACGGCTGTGTCCGCCAAGATAACCTCTTCCTTGCCCTCGACTACTAATTTTGCCTTGAGCTCTCTCATTATGGCATAGGTTAAAGGTTGAAGTGATACTTCAAGTACCTTTTCTTTAGTCTCTACGACAAATCCCGCCTCTTCTTGGCTATATGAGACAGTATACGGAGACATAACGTCTAAAATATGCTTCAAACCGCCCCCATAGTCTTTGATTTCGTAGCCATTTATCCGCTTGGAAGTTATTTTTACATAGTCTTGAGCAAAAGCATAGAAGTTTCTATACTTAGAAAAAGGATTGTTCGCAATACCATAGACCTGATGATACATCTGACTATAAGACTCTGGCGTAGGAGTTCCAGACAATAGAATAACTCTAGCTTTTGTTCTGTATATAAGCTTATTTAAATCCTTTGCCCTCTTGCTTGGCTTGGGAAAAGCTCCCATACCATGAGCTTCGTCAGCAACAATGACATCCCACTTAATATTTGGTAACTTATGCATGCTCTCATAGTTTATCACATGAAAAGCATATGAAGGGTTAAATAATTTATAGTCGTTCTCAATGCTAGAGATTGCCTTCTTCTTGGTCAAGAACAAAACATTCTTAGCCTCAAGACGATCAGCAATCCCCAGACTCGTTAGCGTCTTGCCTGTCCTAACCTCCATGGCTAGGTAGACAAAGCCTTTTCTCAAGGCAATAGAATATCCTTGATCAATAATATCTTTTTGATACTGCCTAAGCTCTAACACTTGCTGACTCTATAAATATTTCCTCTAACGTAGATTCTATAATTTTATTTACACCCTTCTGAAGAGTGACAAAAGAATCTTCCTTCTCCTCACTATCTAGCTGGTTCAAAGCCTTCCTTAAAAAATTCTCTAGAAGGTCTTCTAATTTATTAACATGGAACTTTATGTCTTGACGATACAAAGGAGTCTCCTTTAGTTCATCCATTATCTCAAGCTGACATTGTTGTAGTATGATAAGCTTTGATGCGATTCTGTCGATTTGATTGATTGTTTTCATAGTTATATAGATTAAAATTCAAATTTGGTTTCTCTTTCTAGCTCGTGTTTATTCCTACACCTAAGCCATCTTCCCTTGTGATCCCTTCCGTCTTCTGGCTGAACATTGCTTTTGTATACACAATAGGCAACAAGCCATTTGTTAAAACGAGAACGAGATATTGTCATCTTTGCCTTGGGAGCAAAGTCGGGGTTGTCTTGTATAAAGTCATGGTATAAGTCATTCTTGTATACACGTTCCCTAGTGTCTAGCTTTTGTATATGCTCTGACTGAGGGCTATTGTGAACCAACCCACACCACTCTATGAACTCATGGCAGGTCTCTGCTGAAAGTTGTCTGATCTTAAGATTAACAAACGTACTTCTTACAAGCCCTGTTCTTAAATAACTACTCAAGCAATTAATCATGTAGTTATCAAACTGCTCCCACTCTTTATCATCCCAATCTCCAAACATGAGCTTCTTGAACTCATCTAAAGGAGTAAATGTCTTGTTATAATATTGATTCAGCTCTAGCTCCCACTTCCTCCTCTCAAAAGAATTACCAGCCCCTTTTATTGCGTAGTTAGTTGTTATGGCAATCTTAGGCGACTTATTAAAAGGTATCTTAATGGCGTCTTTGTTTTTCTTCTCCAGGGTCAATCCTTCAGTAACCACAGAAAACAACCTCTCAAACTCAAAGTGTTTTCTTACATCATCAAAGCACAGAATCTGAGTGTCTGCTGACACTAGCTGATAAGCAAACGACCTCTCAAAAGTAAAAGCCTTTCCATCAATCACTACTAATTTTTTCATCTGAGACAAAGCGTTCATTAGCAAGCCCTTGCCTGTTCCTCCCTCTGGATTATCAGAGATAACCTCATCATTTAATATTACTGCTGGACAAAATGACAAGTCCTTATATCCGTGCATCAAAAACCCTAGTGTGCTTTCCATGCTCTTGATTCTGTTCACATCATGGGCTGATATGTTAGCTATGAACTGCTCAAAGTCACAGCTCCTCACTTCGGCTAAATCAAAGTTTCTGTCAATAACGTGATCCTTCCACACATAACCACCTAGATCTATGTAATCAATGCTTGTCACCTCCTGATCGCTAACCTTTAACGCACAATTTTTATAGTACAAATAACAAGCACTCTTGGTGTCGGCAATGAAGTAAACATCAATAGACGACAACAAAGTCAAAAACTCTTCTCTAAAGAACCTAGTATTGTCCGCAAAGTAATTATACACCAACGCATCCTCAAGCTCTAATAAATAGTTAAGTATAAAGTCTTTAATTTCCTTCTCTGAGGTGTGATCAATTAAATTATTGGTCACCCTTACAAAGACATAATTCTTACTTCCCTCTGGGTTGTACTTATAAAAACCATTATCCTCAAGGAAGCGTTTAAACAGTATGTGAACTATCTTAACAATACCCTTATCTGATTTAGTCCAAAACTTTTGACTTGACTGCTCCTCTTCAATGCGAGAAATTACCGAGTCGATTATACCGCCATCTACGTTGGACTCCTCTAGTTGATGACGTATCTCTTTTTTTGGCACTCCGCCTCTAAGCTTAGTCTTAATCTGTAAGACCTTCTCCTCGTCTTCGTAATATCTACTGCCAAACTTTTGAGTCTGAGCATAAGCACTATCGATAGTCCTTTTGATTTCTGATATCGGAAAGGATTGAGTTTCATAGTTGACAGTTATATACTCAGCTAAAGACTTGTTAACCCCAAAGTCATTAAGAGCGGCGGCCAAGACATACAAATTGTGATTCCTCTGCCCCTCAACCATTGGGTATTTTTTATCCCACCACTTTAATAGTATATCAACAATCTTATTCTCATCAGTAATCGGAATCGTTGGTCGGTCTCTATATTTATCGAGCTCCGGATAGGTCTGCTCCTCTAAACTTGTCCATACACTAGAATTTTTGTTAACATATATCAAGGGATCGTATGACTCATAACAGACTCTAGATATGTTTTTGCTGGTCTTATCAAAGTTTTCGGAGTTAAAGTGATTCTCTAAGGCGTTGAAGTAATTCTTGTGATTATCAACGTCTTGCGGTATTTTAACTAAAGCTTTTAACCCCCTTCCAGATGGGCTTATAAACACAGAATACACATGTTTATCCTTAGAAAGTGCTTCTTTTTGCTCTAAAAGCTCCTTTTGCTTGGTGTATCCATCAAAATCCAAGCATACAAACCCACTATGCGAAGCTATAGAGCCGTCTGATCTCTTTGTGAACTTCCCAGAAAAGCAAATCGCAGGTAATTTTTGCTTTAATTGATTAATTTCAGACTTATCCTTTAGTGTCCGTATATCTTTGATCAGATCTTTTGAAGCTCCGTTCTTAATTCTTTCAAGGATTGCGTCTACCCCCCTATAAAAGGGTTGCTCAGTCTCCTTGATGTTTCTAAATATGGTTATTATTCCTTCGCTCATGCTGTAAAAAATTAAAAAGGGGGCGTTTAAACGCCCCCATATGTTAAAATGGTAAGTCTACTTCCTTTTGTGGAGCAGAGCCCTCTTCTTTTTTCTTGGGAACAAATGTGTCCAGCTCAATGTAGTATTTACCACCACGAGATTGGTTTACATTTAAATTAACCCAGCCGTTCTTAGCGTTATTAGTCAAAAAAGCAATCGCCTCATCAACCTTAACACTCATAGAACCAATCACCCATTCAGGTGCTGTCTCTCTCTTCTTAAAGAGAAACCCATCAGCAAATATTTTGTCTTCTGCCATATTAATATAATTATTGTCCGTTTATATAATGATTGCAAGGCTGGACAGACCTCACAATACTTCCGTAATAAAATAGTTGTCGACATTCTCAGGCGAGTCCTTCGAAAAAAACTTTTGATAAACCTCTAAAGCTCTTTCAACCTTCTGCTCACCCCCTCTGATAAAATCCACCGATGGAGTGTACTTGCCTAGTCGATGTGTTTCTTTTTCAATAACGTAAAAGACCATAGGCTTTCCGAAGATTCTCTCGTAGATAAAGCATTGGCTATCGTAGTTGTAACGCTTTGCTGAAAAACGAAAATCGTCGAGCTTGCCTTTGGCCGTAGTCTTAAGGTCGATTAGGATTTCTTCACTATGCATAATGATATCAGACTTACCCTTCCACATTTGTCCTTTAATTTCTTGAACGCCTGGAACCTCATACTCATTGCCCTCTGCATAGATTGACTCATAAAAAGAAAAGTTTCCGATCATGCTCTTGGTTAGCGCTTCGATATCTTGAGCTTCCTTAGTTAGCATTAACATCTCTTCGCCACTTTCCTCTAAAGCTTCCTTGTAAACCTTCGTGTTTCGAGAGGCACAATCCACTAATTTAAAATTCTTTATCTTGTCAGGTTCTAATATTGCAGTATGAAAATACCTACCCTCTAACAAAGCTTTAGACTCTGGTCGTGGCTTTCTGAACTGCTTTGGGTTGCTCAACAACATACCTATGTCGGAGTTGGACAAGAATTGTTGTCCATACTCCCCATAGTATTTAGAGTCATCTCTAAGATTTTTTATAACATCTTTCATCTTACTTGTTACTTAAAAATGCCTCAAGCTTAGAGTCTAAATCCTTAACAACCTTCGAAGTAATCTTATACTTAGTCTTCAACCTACGCACAATCTCCTCAAGGCCCAGATCAACATTCTTTTTAATGAATGGAATTACTAGGTTGTTGTAGTTGTCATCATCAACATTTAAAGTAATCACTTTAACCTTAGCGCTTGTAGAGCTAGAAGAGCTGTCGGTAGTAACAGGAATGTCTTCACCGCTCCACAAGGATAATCCTAAACCATGCAAGGCAATGGCTTTAGCTGTTGACCTCTGAATAGTCTTGTTGACCTCAAAGGACGTTATCTTATCTACAGGAACTGCGTTGTTTCTATAGTCCATAACAGGTAAATAGTCAATATGCTCCAGATCATTGACAACTATACCCACCTTTACATAGGCAGTTCTGCCATCAGTAAAAAAGTTTAGACCTGTGGATGGGTCTTCATAGACCACCCTCTGGGCACTTGGATAAAATTGTTTTAGCATTGACCAAGCGTTTGCCCAAGACAAGTAGTCAAGATTACCCTTGCGTTCAACTTTTGATTTTACACTAACTTCAGATAGTGTTTTAAAAACAGATTTAGTATTGCTCATGATTATTTTATATTTAATTTAACTTTGATTGATTGAGTTTTGGTAAGAGCACTCTCTAGAGCTCGCCTAGAAGACTCTATATACTTTTTAAGGTCTATCTTTTTTTCTTGATCAGCATTGTCGATTCTATCTTGAATCTTCTTCACTTTGTTTATTGATCTGTCTAAAGCGATATAGAGAACCCCTCTTCTCCATCCCTTATTACGAAGAATCTCCTCATAATTTGTCGGAAGCTTTTTGTAGAAGTCGCCATCGTAAGCTACTATTAGCTCATAACGATCATCTCCATCATCGTTCTTCCAATGCTCAAACTTAATCCCCCAAGAGATTAAAGCTTGAGTTTCTCCGTTATCTAAGCAAGCTGAATTAGAATCAGCCTTTGCCTGTCTCCATAATTCCTTGTAACTATGCATCCTCTTTATGTATTTCCCCAAAGGATTGAAAAAGAGTTTTGATTACCTCTAAAGGCGAGGCTTCCTGTTCAAGACTTTCTGTCTCGTTATTAAAAATTTTCATTGAAATAAATTAAAGTGATTATACAAATGTAGCAGTTATTAACGTAGCTACCAAATTTTACTTTCCCCAAGCGTCTCTTCCTACAATCGTAGCAATGACGCTATAATTAGCTAAGTCTAGATAGCTATCCTCTAAAGATTCATGGTTTGGAACATTGGATTTATTAACAATATTTTCTATCCTTGCCATCTTATCATTAGACCGAAACCAGATACCCATAAGAGCCATCTTTTTATTGTCCTCATCGGACAGGTCTCTGCCTAAAGCAATGTTACCAGATCCGTAATCTAACATCTTCCCACAAAAGGTGTCGTACATCTCGCCAAGCATTTTTTGAAAAGCTTCGCAAGTCTCAGGAAACTGCTTTTCGCAGTCCTTGGTCTGTTGAATTATATCCTTCATAATTCCTCTATAGTTTCAAGAGTCCACTCCATAGGGTTTGGAACTTCAAACTCTTCTTGTATTAGATCATCCATGCTCGGAGCTCTCTTTACCATTATACACTCTTTGACCAATATTGAATTACGCATGGTCGGTGCGAAAATTAACCTAAACTGCTTCATTTTTTTAGTTTTAACCATTTAACATACATTCTACTAGCTACAGCTCTTCGCTGAGGCTTAAACTTATAAATCGATCTGATCCTAGCCATAGCTATACGGACAAACTGATCCATCTCTTGTTTATTATACTTACTCATAGCTCTGCCTCAAATCTTAATACATCTTCATCAGGATTATCATCAAACCAATCCTTCATTTGTTTACCTAACCTATGATCAGCCCAATTAGACATATCATCTTTTAAAATACCCGCCTCTTCCAAATCAGAATCGTTGTATCCTTTTTTTCCCTTCTTTGTAAGCTCTTCAAAAAAGTCATCAACCTTCTTAACGGATCCTGTGCTAACTATATAATCTAGCTCTTTCTGGATTTCAGAATAATTCTCTCGACACACTATGTATGGAGTGTACGGCCAATCCTCTTCAACTGCTCCAAACCTTTCCCCAGCATTAGAGGGTTGAACTGCAAATAAAAACTTACCTTCTATGTCACCATTATAATAACGTCCCATAATTTTTGATTTAATTTAATTTATAATTTATTGGTTATTAACGCACCATGCGTTGAGCTGTTGGGGGAATCGAACCCCCTCGCCATAACCACAAAGCGATACCATAAACAGCAACAGACTGAGACTTAGCCTCAATCAATAGTCTTCTCTAATCAGACTAGTTAGTCTATCCTCTAGGATTTCAACTAACTCTATACGAGCTTTACTTGGTAAAGGCACGACAAACTTTTCATCGCCTATACTCATTATAATACGCACATCTAGGACTTGCTCAAAAGTATCATCGCCTATACTACCATACTCGGAATAGTCCATGTGGTGGACTTCACTTTTGTATTCCACAAAAATGTTAGTGTCTAAGTCAAAGTGGAGGTCATCTTGGAACTCTACCCAACCTGTATTATCTATTAAACTTTTACTATTCATCTTAATTTAATTTAATTGTTATTAAAAATTACCATCTGCTACTTGAAAACAAGGAATATTATTCCTCCTCCACATGTCCACGACCTTTTGCCTATCATCAAAAACGCAAAGAATGTTTTTCTTATCGTCAGAAATCAAGTCATTTAACCAATCTTGCTTCAAGACATCGTCTGGAGTATAATCCTTTACAGGTCTCATGAACAATCTGTGCCATTGGACATTGTGTTTGTTTAACCAAAGCTTTGTGGCACTTATAGTGGATGAACTTCTACCACTAAATATTACGATCTGATGGCCACTATCATATAGCGATTGTGCCATCTTAATTACAGAAATATTTGGTTTATCCAAACTAATATTTTTAGGATCAAAAAATATATCCCAATCCATCTTGCCATTTGTTTTGATAGAAAGTTGTCTTCTGTCATCAATAAGGGCAAGAGTGCCATCTAGATCAAAAATTACTATATGCTTTTCTATTTCCATGTTAATCGTCTTGAGTTATTTTATAGATTACGATAAATGCAATTAACGCACTTATCAACGAACCATATATAAATCCAAGTATAAACATTATTTATCTCTAAGGTTTTTATCCTCAGCCCATACCCACAAAATTAAGCAAAAGCCAATTGTCATGAGGACGGTGTCAAAGGTATCTAACCAATGGGTATGTAAAAAAATATTCATAACTGAAAAACGGATTTAATGATTGAACATATGTACATAGGCACGACAAATGTCAGCACCATAAGAATCAATGCAACAAATAGTGCAATGGATTTTTGAAAGTTTTCTTTCATAATCCTAAAGCGTTTTTAAGTGTGCGTGTTGCCATCTCATCCTGATACATTTCTCTCGCTTGATCTTCAATAGATCTCAGCGTGTACGGCTCAACATCATACGCATCCTCTACTCTATCTAGTAGTTCATTAAAGTAGTCTTGGGCCTCTTCGGTATAAGATCCGTTTAAACGTGCTTTACCTTGGAAGTGTTGATCGACATACTTGCCAACCGCCTCTATGATTTCAATTTCTCTGTCTGTCATGATTTCTGTGATTTAATATATTCAAGACCTTCCTTCTCAGAAGAAAAATATTTGCGATCAGGATTCTGTAAATGCATTATCTCGCTTTGATCATCCCAACACGATAGGGTACTTAGAGTTCCATCGTCTTCAATAGCCCAATAGTCATCACCTTCTTTAAAAGGGAACTCTCTAGCATTATAGTCATTTATAAACTGAATTACCTCCCTGTAGACTTCATCTTTAACAGCCACTTGGAGGTGATGCATTATCTCTACCATATCGCCATCTTCTGCAACGTCAAAACATTCATCAACTACAGGTATCAGCCAATCCCAAGACCTATCAAACGCTAAGTCCTGTACTGCAAACTGCTTTTTATGTCCTTCATTGCAAAGAACATATTCAGGAAGAAACCATCCGCCTTCCCATTCGTTATATTTGTTTTTTTGCATTCCCATAAATTGGGCAATCATTTCATTATCACTCATTTTAAATAAATTTAATTGGTTATGACCACCCCCAGAGGGGGTGTTTAAACGACCTTTATCCTTCGTTTTTTGGATAAAGCATCTGAGCTATATATTCATAGACTCTCTTAACTTGAGCCTCTGTCATCTCTCCTGACTCTTGGTTAATCATCAGGATATTCATAACAAGAGCTAAGGTTGTATCCACGCACCTTTGTGGAGCGAGTGAGGCTACTTCGTTAAATGCACTCATGCTCACCCTTTCGTCGTCTTCATGAACAGACTCCGTTTTAAATTTCATTAAATGATTATAATAGTCATCGTAAAGCCAATCAAAAGTTTGTTGAGCCTCCTCGTTATAAACTTCAACTCCATTCTCTGTCTTGGTCAATTCGCCATCTATGGAACAATCGTCCCGATGATTTTCCTCTAAATAGGTGTGGGCTAAATCTGTTGCTAGTTCCACTATATTAATTTCAATATTCATTGTTTTAAATTTTAAATTATTAATTGGTTATGACCACCCCTCTTGTGGCGGGGGGTTGATGATTTTTTAAATATTATAAATCTATTGAAGCAACTATTCCTGTAGGCTCTCCATTTCCATATCTCATTTCTGCCTCAATGCAAAATGATTCCTCTTTGTCTATTTTTAATAGATTAGCTTTTGTAGCTTTCACAAACCTTCGAGAACCTTCAGGGTCAATAAGAAATTGTTTGCCTGTCCAATTGCCCCACTTTCCATATTCATCTTCTATGGTTTCCTTTTGGCAGTCTAAGCAAAGAATAATGTCTGACCATTTAGATGTCCTAGAAATATAAGCATCTGTGATTTTTTCTAGTTCCTGATGTTGTTCATTAATATCTAGATTGTCCCAATCTACGTTTTGAATTTTTGATTTTAAAGTTTCCATTGTGTTGTTTACTTTAGTTGGTTATGACCATCCCCCGAAAGGGGGATGCGTTTAAACGACGTCTATATCGCTCTTACTATTTGTTCAACATCTGAGTCGCTATAATGCCTGACTCTGACCTTTTCCCATCCCTTGGATGATATTTGCACGCTATAAAACTTGCGGACATCTCTAAGCGACTCTAATAGGCTCCTTGAGCAAGTGTTGTACCAGCGAACCCTACCGTTTTGAGTTTGTCTTACTCCCGCTTTGGTTAGTTTGACAAATCCAATCCCATGCTTGTGAGAGAACCCCACATGGGTTCGACTGACATACATGGTGGAATAAGTAATCCTCGAAACGTTTAAACGTCGCTCTAGTCGAGGAGTTATATCTACGGCTCTCATTTTGCTAGATAGTATTCTAAATTATGTAAAAGCGATGGATTGAATACTTTGTTGCTACTATCCTCATAGTAAGCCGTAATCAATTCATTACCGTTCATCTTAACGGTATATAAATCGCCTTTATACATTGTTCTAAATTTCTGCTCTTTTGAATTTAACATAATAAATAGTTTTTAATGGTTATGACCGCTCCATAAGGAGCGTGGATTTATAGATTCCCATCTCGGAAGTCTCTCAGTCTGGCTAGGATTTTATCAGCACTACCAACTAATCCAAAGTAGTCCTTTACTTGCTTCAATCGCCAATTGCGATGAGGCCTAATTCCCTTAGTCCATAATGATACATCCCTTATAGATACTATAAGATTATAGTATCCCATGTTGGCCTCCATGTTATTTATTATCATTGGCTTATCCCAATCGAGCTCGAATTGAGTCCTTGTGTCATATTCTCTTTTCATTTTAAATAATTTAATGGTTATGACCATCCCCCGAGGGGGACGTGTTTAAGATTTTATAACGCTTAAATAAGGATTAAACGCTGTCTTATATCTATCAGAACGACTTCCAATAACGGTATCGATGAAGTCCTTTAAGAGAGCCGTTCCGTCAGATGAGCCAAAGCCGTAATCGCCCCAACTCAAAGTCCATTCTTCAGCAACCGCTATTGATGTATCAACTAGTTCAGAAAACTGAACCTCCTCTTGAGACATCATACTCTTGAATCCATCTACAGTTAGAGCTCTATCTACTATCGCTGATGGGTGTACTAAATATTCCATGATATATAATTTTAATTGGTTATGACCATCCCCCAGAGGGGGAATGGGTGCGTTTAAACGGCTCTTAATTTACCGTTCGGCTCGAAGACAATTTGCTCATCGATCTCTGTTTCTCTACCGCAACAGGGACACGGTGCGTCCTCGTTCATCTGTTCGATATTTTTACGGCTAGTTCGAAAACTAAAATCACAAGAGTCGCATTCAACTTTAACATTTCGTGTACCTTGCTTCTTAGCTCTTGTTGGAGTCGTCATCATGTCGTGCGGAAACTCGCCAATCTTCTTGACAATCTTATCGCACTTGGCCTTTAACTCAGGGCCTGCCTCAGTAGCTCTCATCTTGCCTGTGAGGCCGATCTTGATCGCCATATCTCTAAAGACCTTACCGTGTCCATTCTGATTATTGTCGATGGCGTGAATCAGCTCATGAGCTAGAACATCTAGTGCTCTGGAGCTCTTCTTGCGGTCAAAGAAAAACGGATTCATAAATATCTCATGGTTACCCGCTGTGCTACATGACGTGTGCCAATTTTCGCCGATCCTGAGATTTTTCTGTTTCCTCGTTCCACTACTCATTATTGATACAGACACATTCACTTTAGGAACCTTTAGCCCGACAGGCTCAAATACTTGCTTTGATAGCTCTTGAACTCCTAGTTGGAGCCAAGCTTCTCTATTAACAGTTTTCATAATAAATAAATTTAATGGTTATGACCGCCCCAGAGGGGCGAGAGTTTTATTTTACCATTACTCCGCAATAGCGGGCATAGTTGTAGCCTTGCGGATCTACTAGAATATGCTCTCCGTTTTGATTGTGAACCATAATAACTAGACGGTAAGATTGAGCTATCCAAAGCCTTTGTTGCTCTTCGGTAAGATCAAACCATTCTAGATCTTCGCTTACTTTGTAATCGCTATCATCCCCCCCTTTACCGCTTAACCATTCTTGGTCGCTTAAAAGAGAATATTTAAACTCGTTAAAGTCTTCGTTGGTTAAAATTACAATCTCTTGTACTAAGGCTTTAGTTGCTATCGTTTCGTCTAGCTGACTTTCGTAATCTTCGAAAAAGTCGTTTTTATTTAGACTTGGGAATTTAGCGGTTGCGAAAAAGTTTGTTTTTACTGTTGATGTTGGTTTGATTGCTGTAGCATTCATAATAAATAGTTTTAAATGGTTATGACCAACCAGACAAATAACGTCTAGTCGGTTGGTTTCGGGCATTGCTATGGAAGAGTCTTGATACTTACCTCCTAACCTACGTTTGATCCAGATAGCCCCACCACATTCCTGTGGTATGCTCCTCTCGGAGTCTTCAGATAACCTCTCTGGCGTAGCGAGCTCTCGCTCGGTTTTAAGGACATGGATAATGGCAACTGATTTTGTGCAGTTTTAACTCTGCCGTCCGTCTCTCGGGCTTTGACCGACTCTCGGGGTGGAGGATTTAACGATTATCATGCATCAAAGTGCTGACAATCAGATTGTTACGTTGCAATTTCCAATATTTCAATGTACGTTGTGCCTCAACAGCTCTTCAAGAATACAACCTTTTTATTACCTGACCAAATTTTTATGACTCCCACTGCGTTTGCGAGTTTTGGAATTCTTAATTTTTGTTGAAACTCTTGCTTATCAGGCGTTTAAACGGTGCAACATTACATCCTGTCGGGCAATAGCAAAATCATTTACGGCTATTAGACGGGGAGCGGGGGCAGTCTGTCATCCCTTGACGTCTGACATTCTTTGTTGTCTTCACATCAGGTATGTTTACAGCTACAGACCCAATGATAGTAATGTGTTCCCAATCGCGTGAACTGGAGCGTGGCATGTGGTTTGGTGCATGTAGATGCGGGCGGGCAGGGGGATGCGGGCCTAGCAAAACGGTAAAAAAGCCAGAAAAAAAACAGAAAATCAGAGCCCCCCCCTCAAAAAAAAAATCGCTTTCGGAATTGGGCGGCCGCGCGCAGGCGGGGTGGGAACCCAAACACTATATATATCTGATATAATTTTGTACCTTTGGTTTTGTGATAGAGTCTTACCAGATTGAGATTGTTAATCGTTTATTTATAGGGCCTGCGTTTGGTTGGTCAGTTTATTTAAGAGATGATGAGAATGATATGGGCGAAGTAATACTTTATCTAGGTTTAATAAGTATTAACATAAAATATTGGTAAGATGTATAATATGGGAGGATTAAAGGTTGAGGATGGTCGTTTGATTAATGAAGATCCTTCTCCACAGATTGGAATTCAGAAGGTAGTTCGTGAGGCTGGAAGGTTAAACGCTACTAAGTTGAGTACGTTAAGAAACATTGCTAGAGATACAAAGATGAACATGCTTTCTGACATGATGAAGGGAATGTAATCGTTTTTTTTAGTAAAATTTTCAAGAAGGAGATCTTATGATTTCCTTTTTTTTTTAGTTTTATGTCGCTTTTTACTATTATATTCCAGATATATTCCACTTTTTGTGTCACTTATATTATTGATTATTAGAGAGATGACAGCTATGACAATAAAAAGACCCTTTCACTGAAAAAAAAAATAATATTTATAGAGTAAAAAAAAATATATATAAAATAGAGACAAAAATCGACGCAGCGTCATGTGTGTTTTTTTGAATGTTTTATTATCTTTGTTTCAAATCGAATTAAATTATGAGTGAGTTAGGATATAGTCCAAAGGATTTAGCCTTTGATGGGGAGGGGCGCAAGCGTCTTCAGAGTGGAATAGAAAAGATTAGTAAGGCTGTAAAGTCTACATTAGGCCCTAGGGGTAAGACTGTCTTGATAGAGAGCCAGAATCATACTAGGGGTATAACGGTCACTAAGGATGGTGTGACTGTAGCGAAAAGCATAGACTTATTGGATCCTGTTGAGAACTTGGCGATACGTATGGTCAAGGAGGCTGCAGACAATACGGCTACGAGCGCTGGTGATGGAACGACTACTGCGATAGTGTTGACTGAGGCGATTGCATCGTTGGGTATGGATGCGATCAATGACACTGTTAGTTCTACCGAGGTGATTCGTGAGATTGGTAAGGTTACCGATGATGTGGTCAAGAGACTAAAGAAGATGTCAAGGAAGCTTGGGAAGAGAGGTCTGTTGGATGTCGCTACCATAAGTGCTAATAATGACCGGGAGATTGGTCGAGTGATTGCAGATGTGTATGGCTCGATTGGTGAGAATGGTCTTGTGACTGTCGAGAAGAGTATGACCGAGCAGACATACCACGAGGTGACAGATGGGATAAAGATTGATAGGGGGTACACCAATAAGATGTTCGTGAACAACCAGAAGAAGGACGAGTGTATCCTTGAGGATGCGTACATCCTTATGACAGACCATGAGATTGGTAACGTATTGGCGGTGGAGAATATCCTTAAGCCTATCATACAAAAGGGGTCGCCACTATTGATAATTGGTAGCTGCTCAAACCAGGTGGTGAACACCTTGGCGGCTAATGTTGTTAAGAGCGGACTCAAGCTATGTAACATAATGCCACCTCAGTTTGGGTACAAGCAACACGAGCTCATGGGTGATATTGCCGTTAGTGTCGGTGGGAAGTTTGTGAGTGAGAGTCTAGGTGATGACCTTAGTATGCTTACTATCAACGACTTAGGTCGAGCAGAGAAGGTTATTGTTGGCAAGGAGAGCACCATCATACTACGTAATGAGTCTGATCCAGAGTTAATTAAAAAGAGAGTGGAGGAGCTATGGGTAGCTCATGACCATGCTAAGATTAAGCACGAGCGTGACTTCGTCAAGGAGAGAATTGCTTCGTTGACAGGCGGAATCGGTGTAATATATGTCGGAGCCAATAGTGATATCGAGCAGAAGGAGAAGTACGATAGGGTTGATGATGCAGTATGTGCCGTCAGATCCGCTCTTGAGGAGGGCGTGTTGCCTGGTGGTGGTCTAGCGCTCTATAACCTGAGTCATAAGTACATGCTCGAGGACAAGATGTGGGACTCTAAGGATAAGAGCCTTGAGTATAGGGTAGCCAATAGGATTATGGCTGAGGCGCTTACCGCGCCAATGAGTCAGATAATGATCAACGCAGGTCTAGACATGGACACCATCATGGAGGGTGTAGACCAAGAGAATGTCGGATATGATGTTAAGAACGACAAGTACGGAGATATGTTTAAGATGGGCGTGGTAGACCCTCTGAAGGTAACTAAGAACGCACTTAAGAACGCATCGAGTGTGGCGACAACGATTCTAAGCACCAACGCGATTGTCACTTTGGCAAGAACGTATAATGCTGAGTAAAAAATTCGAACACTAAGCCTTGAAAAAAAAGATATGAAGCCAATAGGAAAATATATTATCATAAACATAATAAACGAAAACGTAAAGACTGACTCTGGTCTTATACTATCCGATGATGAGGTAACTACGTTTAGGTATAAAAAGGCCGAGGTTGTTAAGGTAGGCACAGATGTGTCTGTCATCTCTGATGGTGATGTTATATACTATGATCGAAATAGTGGTCATAGCATGATAATAAATGGAGAGACATACTCAGTAATTACTGAGAGAGACGTCGTAGTTGTCGACTCTCCTCCTTCAGCTTAAGCATATACTTACGATATACTTTATCGGTATAGGTAGCGTCCTTTCTAAACATAGGGTTGCCCGTCTCTGAGAGTGGGAAGTCTTCACCGTTTAATTTTTTATATAGTGTTGTTATGCACGTACGTGCTTTGATTGTGAGTTCGTATAGGGCCTTCTTTCCACCTCCAGACTTTCTCCATACGTGAATCCACCCTCTATCGAGTAGGGACTTAAACCTTTTTTTATCCCAGGGTAGGACTTGCTCAAACTCTGCAAACTTAGTCTTATCAAAATACTTTTCGCTATAGAGAAAGAATAGTATGTCTAGGTCTTCTTGTGATAGCTTATACTTTACCTTAGCCCATTGTCTGACAATCCTCCAATACTTCATGTGGTCGAGTATAGGCTCTAGCCTTCTATATCTGACAAGGTTCTCTGTCCTTATCTTTTTTCTTCGGCTAATTCTCTCTTGTTTCTTTTGTTTTTTACGTTCTTGTTTTTTTCTCCAGGCAATTCCGGCTTTTGAAAACTCAAATTCCATTTGATTATATTTGTAGTAAAGTTAACAAGTAATCTTTATAAAATGAAACAAGGATATAACGCTCGACTTGATGAGTCAATAGGAGCAAGAAACGGAAAGAAGTCTCAGTCTATGAAAGACAGAAGAGATGAGTCTAAGGCCATGTCTAAGAAAATGTATGGTCATGCGTATGGAGCCGACAAGGGAATGTCTTACAGACATGATCATGGTGGTCACATTCATAACGTAGCTGGTCACTTACGTTCACTTTACAAGAAGTAAGCTATGCCTATTGACAAGACCACAAAGAGTGGAATGCCTAAAGGTATGTTAAAGTCTAAAAGAAGAGGGAGAGACCTATCTACTCCATTAGCTGAAACTGGATCTTTTGACCCTGTTCAGCATGAGCCTAGATATGTAAAAGCCCAGACAACTTATGACAGTCTACTTAAAGTAAATCCTAAAAAAGCAGAATCCTTTAGGAAAAAGAAAAACAAGACTATACATTCTGACGGAACGGGTATGTATATTAAAAAATAAGTTATGCCGACTAGAAAAGATAAAAAAAGCAGTATGGGTATGGGTAGAGATTTATCTAAACCTCTTGCCGAGACAATACGACCCGAGATGAGTGACAAAGAATATTTTGATATGCTAGACAAGAAGAGAAAAAAAGGTCAAGCATCTATGTCGCGTCAAGACAGCGTTAATTTTTTAACTAAATTAATGAACAGCTAAAATGGCTACCAAGTCTAAGATGAAATGCAACCGTGTGGTTGCGTCTGATAGGGCTGGTAAAAAACGCATGGTGAAAGCCTGTGCGAATGGGCAAGAAAAGCTCATTCATTTCGGAGCGAAGGGATATGGTCATAACTATAGTCCTGCCGCCCGAAAGTCTTTTAAGGCAAGGCACAAGTGTGCTACTGCAACAAATAAATTAACGGCTCGGTACTGGTCGTGCAAGAAGCTCTGGGCAGGCCCTGGAGGGAGTACCAAATCATCACCAAAAAGTAGAAAAGGTAAATATTAAAATCATGCCAACAGTAAGTTATAAATGCCCAGACTCGGGATCAAAAATGAAAAAGACCTTTCCATATAATGCTGTGGGGAAGGCTCAAGCGGATAGCTTTGTTAAGTTAATGAAGGGAGATATTAAGTATAACCCTAACAGATACTCTAAAGGCTACTAGTGTTTGAAAAAAACAAGGAGTGGTTTGTAGATCAGTATAACAGAAACAGATCATTTAAAGATTGTATTTCTTCTTATGAAGAGTTAAAAGAAAAAATTAGAGAATGCCTAAAGACGCCTGTTATAAAAAAGTAAAAGCTAGCTACAAGGTCTTTCCTTCAGCTAGAGCCTCTCAAGCGATTGCGAAATGTCGTAAGGGCAAGGGATCAGTGACTAAATCTAAAAAGGGAGCATCCCTAAAGAGGTGGGAGAAAGAAAAGTGGGTAGATACTAGAACCGGAAAGGCATGTGGTTCTGGTGGTAAGAACGAATATTGTCGACCAACCAAGAGGGTGTCTTCTAAGACTCCTAAAACTAAGTCAGAAATAAGTAAGTCCACTCTTAGAAAAAAGAAAGCTGAAAAGGCTAAAGTGGGAATGGGTAGAAGAGTATCAAGTTTAAAAAGAAGAAAAAGAAAAAATGGAAGTTAAAAAATTAAAAGAGATAGCTAAACAATTAAGAGCTGCTTCTGCAATGCACAAAGGGCAGGCAGCAAAGATTGATCGTATGTTAAAATCAATGAGTTCAAAGAAAAAATGAGCAAGCTAACAAAGAGACAAAAAAAGATTGCTAAGGCTGCGCCTCCTTATGATAAAATTACTGGAGCTGACTTTAAATCGTTAAAGTCAATGAAGTCTAGCAAGAAGAGTAGTTATTGAGTAAAATGAACAACTCAAATAATGGGTTTATAATTAAAAACTGGCAGATCATATTGTGGTTTGTTATTGCTGTGTTTACAGCAGGAGGAGTTTTTAGTGAGTTTACTTCTTTAAAAACAGAATTAACTATAGTTCATGAAAGGTTAGATAAGAAAGTAAGGGTAATCAACGAGTTAGAAGACCGCTTAATAGATATAGAAAAGCAACTAGAGTATGAGCGAGGTCTTATTGAAGCCACTATAACCCAAAAAAATAAATAGTTTTTTTTAGATTATCTTTGAGGATTAAAGTAAGAGAATTTTTAACCCTCTAAGATAATAAAATGGCATATCCAAAAGTAAACGTCAACACAGGATTGGCGCTAGAAGTAATCGCTAGTGATACAATATTAATCCCTAGCCCAGCTCTCCCAACATTAACAGGTGCTGCAACAGCAACAACAACAAACAAGTTGGTAGACTCTAACGCTACGTTTGTTACAAACAAGGTTCAGATAGGTGATATTGTATATAATACTACAGACAATACTGTTGTAACAGTAACTGCCGTAGATAGCGAAACAACCTTAACAGTAAGTGCAAACTTATTTGCAGACACTGAGACATATAAGGTATTTTTAGGAGGCCCTGTCTTTTCTACCGATATTAACTCTTCTTCAGGTTGTCTTCTATATGTAGGCACATCTGATGACATGACTGCCATAAACATGGGTTACGCGACAATTAAAGTTAAGACAATTTCGGGTAATGATGTGACATTCAAGAAGTTTCCAATCGGACAATATTTACCCGTTCAAGTTCTGCAAGTTTTTTCCACAGGAACAGACTCAGTTTCAAGGGTGAATTGTGTAGCTATTTGGTAAAAAAACAATACTTTTTTTTGAACTAACTTTGTAATTGAATTTAATTCAAACTCAATAAATATGCGTATCTATAAATATTTAAAGACTAAGATGATGAACTTTGCAAACATTTTTAAAGACGACAATGATTGGAATGAAAAAACAATAGTTGGTTTTATTTCATTTGCCGTTATGATAATCGTTATGATTGTCGATGTAATTACGGGTTGGATAGGAAAAGACCTAGTTGTAAATGAGTTTATTTATAATTCTTTTTTGTTTATCACCCTTGGATCATTCGGAATTGCAGGACTTGAAAAATTCGCAGGAAAGAAATGAAAGGAAAGTCTGCTATAGATAGATTGGATGAGTTCGGTGAAGATCGAGTATTTGGTATTAGCATCAAGACGTTAGTTGCGATAACTATAACGGTAGCGGGAGCCGCCTCTGGTTATACAATGATGACCAACGAAATAGAACTTGCCAAGGAATTACCTGAACCTCCAGTAACCGCCGAAGAGTTTAGGTTGCAGACTGAAATAATTGATAATGCTATCTTAGAAACAAAGGAAGATATATCTGAAATAAAAAAACAAATGGATCGCATGGAGTCTAGGTTGTTTGAAAACTCTAGGAGACGATAATGAAAATGTCTACAAATTTTACCTTATCAGAGATGATAAGCAGTCAGACCGCGACCAGACTAGGAATAGATAATACTCCTAACGACGATCAGATAGAAAACCTAAAAGAATTATGTGAGAAGGTATTGCAACCTATCCGTGATAAGTTTGGCCCCGTAAGAGTTACTTCTGGACTGAGAGTTCCAGAATTAAATACTGCTATTGGGGGTAGTAGTAGTTCGCAACACTGTAAGGGTGAAGCGGCAGATATTAATATGTGCTCAAAGGGTTGTTCGGGCATAAACGCAGATGTGTTCAATTATATAAAAGACAACCTTGTATTTGATCAGTTGATTTGGGAGTTTGGTAAATCTTGCCCCTCTTGGGTTCATGTGTCTTATAAGTATGGACATAATAGAGGTCAGATTCTTAAGGCTAGTAAAAAAAATGGCAAAACTGTTTATAGTAAAATGTCATGAAATGCAGCACACTTAGTTTAGCGTTTTTTTTATCTTTGTTGTTGATAATATTAACAACTAGTTGCTCATCAAAGTGGCACTTAAAAAAAGCTTTACAGAAAGACCCAACAATGTTGGTTCAGGACACGATGATTGTCACGGATACGGTTGTGACAGAGTCGACTGCTGTGCTGGATTCGGTCATCATCTCAAAGGTAGACACAATAGAGATCGTAAAGAACAACTTCCGAGTGAAGATTATGCGAAGCTTCGACACCCTAATAATAGATGGAGGATGTGATGCCGACACTGTTTTTAGAACAATCGAAGTTCCCTATGATAAAATAAAGTATATAGGAGCCACTAAATATCAAAAGATAAGTAGTTATATTGTTAGCGCTTCAATACTCTTAATAATAGTGGGAGTTGTGCTTGCGTATATACGAAAGCGCCTCCTATAAATTTATTACCTTTGTAGGAATCCTTACACTGGAAATAAAATATATAAATGGCAAGAATTAGTACATATCCTTTAGATGAAAACTTAGTAGCTAGTGATAAATGGATAGGAACTTCTGCCAATGATGCTAACGCTACAAAAAACTATTCTGTAGGAAAAGTTACTGAATACTTAAACATTTCAGGAGTTATTGATTCTCAAACTCTTCGATACAAGTATCAAGATGTAACACCTCAAGACACTAGAGAAGTTGGAACTATATCTTTTGCTACATCTCAAGGCGCTAGTGTTAATTTTTCTAGCATAACCACATGGGTTCTTAGCAAGTTTGCAAAGCCGGATAAACAAGTAGATTCTTTTTACACATCACCGTTAATTGGTTCTTACGTTCTAGTAACTAACGCTTCCAACGTGTCTAATTGGGCAGTTTATTTATGGGTTAGCTCTGCAGCAACGACAGACCCTAATTTTTATAATATAGGACTTACTTACATTTCGGGATCTGGGGGATTGCAAAAAAATAAAGATTATCTTATCTCTTTACTAACTTATGATGTAGCAGGTCAGACGGGAGATAAAACACAAGTTTTTGACATTACTGTTCCTGCAACCGTATGGGACTTAAGTCATTCTTTAGATAAATATCCATCAATAACAACAGTTACGGGGGTAAATGACAATCAAGTTTATGGCGTCGCAGAGTATGTTTCTACGAGCAGAGTTAAAATAACATTTTCAAGTGCCATAACAGGCAAAGCATTTTTAAACTAATAAATCATGGCAATTAATTTTTTAAATAACGTAAACTTTAACAAAAACTCTGTAGAGCAACTACGAGTAGTTAATTACGCAAATGATAACGCAGCGGGCACTGGTGTTGCTGGTCAGCTTTACTATAACAGTACCAGTAATATACTTAAGGTATATACAGGAAGTGAGTGGGATCAAGTAGGTGGTGGTGTTACTACTGTCACAACTACAGATGGTTCTTTTATTAATCTCACACCTAACAGCGCAACCTCTGGAGCTGTAACGGTAACCGCAGATCTTTCTGCAACAGGTACTGCTGGTAATACAACTTTTCTACGAGGCGATAATGCGTGGGCAATACCTGCTGGAACTTATAATTTTGAAATAAAAGGAGATGCAGTTGGAACCACAACTGTAGAGTCTGGACAAACGGTAGCTATACTTGGTGGTAGCAATATTACAGCTACTTTATCCACTAGAACAGTAACTATAGATTATACTGGTGGAACAGGAACAATGTCTTCTTGGAGAGTTGCTGCAGATAGTGGAACAGCTAAGCAGGTTGATGATGGTGAAGCTGTTTCTATAGTTGGAGGAACGCATATAAGCACAGTAGTTGGAGGAACTGCTATAGCTCCAACGGTTACTATATCTACAGATGCTACTAGCGCAAATACAGCTAGTAAGTTAATGTCAAGAGATGCTAGTGGTTTTAGTAATGTAGCAACACCCACATCAGGAGACAGCTCTACTAAAATAGCTACCACAGCGTTTGTTCAAGCTGCACTTACTGGTTTATTAGAATTTAAAGGTGGTTTTAACGCTAATACTGGAGCTTTAGCAGATGGAAGTGGTAATAATTTATATTCTGATGTTGCGGTTGCGGTTGGTGATTACTACGTTGTAACAGTTGCTGGTAATTTTTTCTCAGAAACCTCAACACCATTAACACCAGGAGACTCAGTTATAGCTCAAACCGCAGCAAATGCAGGAGCGGCAAGTGCAAGTGACTTTATAGTTGTACAGTCTGATACTGATTTAGCCACACTTACAACAGTTGGTCTAGGTAATGTAAACGCATCGGCAACTTCAGGTATAGACGTTTCATACAGTTCAGGTACTGCAAGCTTAGTTATAGATGTTAATGAAGTAACAACAAGTGCTACTACGCCTAAGTTCTTATTAGGTACTGATAGTTCTAATAATACTAAAAAGTTTTCAGAACAGGATATACATAGTTTAAGAGGTAAGAGAATTGTACTTAACGGTGCTACTTCAGGTATAACTAGAACTTTTGGTAGCGGTGTAACTACCTTTGTTTTACAAATAGATACTGTGTGGGATTCAACTATCGATGTAAGAAATGTTATGATAGAAGTAACAAGCGCAACTTCAGGTGACAATGAAACTGTCTATGCTGGAGTTACTAGAGCTGATGATGTTTCTCCTCAAACAATAACTATTACATTTACAGGAGAAGTAATAAATTCAACATATCAAGTTCTTCTTCAAAACGTAGGATAATAATATAATAAAATAAAGCTATATGGCTGTTCAATTTGTAAACAACCCCAAGGTAGGAGATAACGTTAAAATTGAAGTTGGTAATTCATCTGACCTACAGATTTATCACGATGCTAGTCACAGCTATATTACTAATGCTACTGGAGATTTAACCATTAGCAATACAGGCGATGATTTAATACTAAAATCCGCTGATGACTTTTTACTTTATGTTCAAGGTACTGAATTAGCAATACAAGCTGTAGGTAACAGTGGAGTTATACTTCGACATAACAATGTAGTAAAATTTGAAACTACAAGTTCAGGGGTTGATGTTACAGGAGATATAACAATAGATTCTTCAACTGCAACTTTAAATATAAAAGGTTCAAACACAGGTGCAAGTTTAATAAATTTTGCAGATGCAGCAGATGGTAATGTAGGTAGGATTTACTATGACCATACAAATAACTTTATGCAGTTTAAAGTTAATGATACTGAAAAAGTGCGCATCAACAACTCAGGTTTTGTTGGTATTGGATCTAATAGTCCTGTTGCTCCTTTAGAAGTTAAGTCATCTGAAACAAATCATTTAACTCTTTATAGACCTGCTAACACTACAGAAGGTAACGCAGGAAGTATGAACTTTGACGGTAATGATTCTGATAGCAATCAACAAACATACGCTAAAATAGAATCTTTTACAGATGATGCTACTGCAGGTTCAATCGCTGGTAAAATACGTTTTAGTATAGCTAAGGGAGGTGATGGAATGACTTCCGCAATGACTATACAAAAAGATGCTCAAGTAAGTTTAAACCAATACGGTCAAGGATCATATACTGGAACAGCTGCTTACACGCTACAAGTAGATTCAGCAGGTAATATTATAGAAGGTTCTACTTCTGGTGGTGGTACAGTAACAGGATCAGGAGCTGCTACAAGGGTTGCTTTTTGGTCAGGCACTTCAGCATTGTCAAGCGACGCAAACTTTTATTGGGATAATAGTAATGATAGATTAGGTATTGGCACTTCTGCTCCTGGAGCTAAACTAGATGTTCGCGGTGATGGAGCAGGTTTCTTTTTACAATCAGCGGATCATAAAATAGCTCGTATTCAACCAAGAGGAACAGGTGCAGAAATAGACAAAGGGTTATTTTCTTTATTTACCACAACTACTGAAACTGTTAGAATTGACACAAATGGAAGTTCTTGGTTTACTGGAGGTAAAATAGGAATTGGGACTACTTCTCCTGGTAATAAACTTCACGTAAATTCAGGTTCTACTTCTGATATTGTTAAGTTTGAAAACAATAATGGCTCAATGGTCTTTGGTCAAACAACAGCATTGACCTCTTTAGATTTAGCTTCAAGTAACGCTTATAGAATAAGACAAGGCTCTAGTACACCTTTTAAAATTGAAACATCAGGAGCGGTAACTTTTGATAATGTTATAAGTGGAGTAAGAGCAAGTTTTGTAAGCACATTGCAAGATGCCACAGTTTTAAGTGCAGAAGGTGCTTATTCTAGTAGCGGTTCAGTAAAATTATTTGAAGCAAAAAGGTCAGGTAGTGCAGTAGCTGGAAATTGGAGTTATGATGATGCAACTACTGATATGTCTTTAGGAACATCAACAGCACATTCATTTTCATTAAAAACTGGAAATACAAGAGCAATAATAATAGACTCATCACAAAACGTAGGAATAGATATGACCCCAGACTCGGCGGTTCGTTTATCTGTTAGTGGTCAAATAGGAACTACAAATGGAACAGCAGCAGCTCCTACCCACACTTTCTATGGTGATGATGATACAGGAATGTTTAGAGCAGCAGCAAACAATTTAGCTTTTAGCTCAGGAGGAACAGAAAGAATGCGTATTGATAGCGGTGGAGATGTAGGAATTGGCACAATACCCGAAACGGCAGGTTCTACTTGGAGATCATTATTTGTAGGTTCTTCACTTGCTTTTATATCAAGACAATCGACTACAGGAACTGATTCTATACTTGCTAATAATTATTACATTAACTCTAGCAACGTAGATAAAAAAAGGGTAACTGGTGGTTCTTCAAGATTATTCTTGGATAGTGATGTAATTAGATTTCAAAATTCCGGCACTGCTAACGCTGATACAACTATTACTTGGTCTGAAAGGATGCGTATTGATAGTTCAGGGAACGTAGGAATTGGGACTACAGCTCCTAGTCAAAAATTACAAGTTGAAGGTAATTCTTGGATAAAAGGTATTTATTATGACTCATCTGGCGATGCTGGTTCTTCTGGGCAAGTATTAAGTTCTACTTCGACAGGCACTAATTGGGTTTCTGCCGGTGGAACTTCTGGCGTTGCACCAATGGTTAAGTTTAATAGATCAGGTATAAATAGTAGTACATATACTATGATAGCAACCGTTAATGGTGATAACCTTGCTTCTATTATACAAATGACAATGACAGGTACAAGTGGTAATGTTGTATTTGCCTGTACTTTTGATATAACTGTTAATCACTCTCAAGACATACATGTTAAGTCTATGAATGGGGATTATACAGAAGTTACATTAAGAATAACTTCTAACAATAATGAAGATTATTCTATTGAAGCTAAACACAATGGTTCAACTACAACAACGGCTGAAGTATGTATATTCCCATTGGCAGATGAAATTATAACACCAACAACTACAGATCCTGGTTACACTGGAGCTGAATATGAACACACAGCAGTTGAAGGTTGGAGGTTTGGAGGTGAAGATGGTAATGTTGAATCCTCTAATGTTATTGTTGATGGCAACGTAGGAATTGGGGTAACTAGTCCAAACAACGCCTTAGACATAGACTCAAGCTCTACAAACTCTGTTCATATACAAGGTACTGGTAGTTATAATTTATATAGTTATCACGATTCAGCTGGTGTAGGATGGGCAACAGGCTCAGGGACTTCATTTACGAATTTAGTGTATATGGACTCGTCTAATAATATTAGGACTTACACTAATGGTACAGAAAGAATGCGTATTACTAGCGCGGGTAGAGTAGGAATTGGTACAACTGGCCCTGCCGAGCTACTAGAGGTTGCTGGTAACGCAATGTTAGATGCTTCTAGTGCTAGGCTTAAAATTAAAGGTGGAACTACTGGTACAAGTTCTGGTATTGATTGGACTTTTAATTCAAACACTACACAATATGCCAAAATAGAGTTAGATTACAACCTCAGAGCAAGTACTGGACTTTTAATTGATTCGGGCTATCCTATGACTTTAGATTATAGTTCAAGTCGATTTGCAATAAGATACAATGGAACTGAGCAAATGCGTGTTAATACTTCAGGCAACGTAGGTATTGGTAGCACTGCACCTACTAGTACACTTACTATCGGTAGCACCCTAGATAACCAAACACTTTCGTTAGGTCAAAGAGCATCTGGAAATCAAAGTGGTAGAACAGTTTTAATTGAAGGTGTTGCTAATGCGAGCACTGGCGAAGGATCAGGTAGAATATTCTTTACTGAACATAATAGTACTACGGCAAGTGCTAACTTATATGGTCTTGCTTTAACTTACTCTGGTGACACTAGTCCACAGTTTCCTTCTGGATCAACACCTGGACTTGGCAATGCTAAATGGGCATTAATGAGACACTCTAACTCTTTGAATGGGGAAGTAATAATGAATGGTAGCAGAACAAATAGTGATGTTTACTTTGCTAATGATTTATATATACCAGATCAAATAATTCATACTGGAGATACAAATACATATATACAGTTTCACGCAGCTGATCAATTTAGGGTTGTAACAGGTGGAACTGAAAGGTTTGAAGTAAATAATACTCAAGTAACTGCAAATAGCGAATTTATAGCTACTGGAGACGTTGGCATTGGCACTACAAGTCCCAACACTAAGCTTCATGTTTCTTCAGACGCTGGATTTCCTCAAATAAGATTTCAAGAACAAGGAAACGCTGAACCTGTAGGGTTAAGATTTCAAGCTAAAACAGGTGCTGATGCTAATGTTTACGCAGATATAAAATTTGATCCTGACTCATCTGAATTAATAATAAATAATCCTTATAATTCAGGAACACAAAGTTTAACTGTTGATTCTAGCTCTAATGTTTTAGTAGGTAATGACTTATATGTACCAGATCAAATAATTCATACTGGAGATACAGATACTTATTTACAGTTTAATGGTGCAAACTCTTGGAGGGTAGTTGCTGGAAATGTTGAGAGACTGTTAGTAAACACTACTTCCAATACAGTTCGTGGCTCATCTGATATATTAAGAATACAAAGTACTTCTACAACTGGAAATCCATATATAAGTTTTTATCAAACCACAACTAGAAGATCATTTATTCAACACCAAGATAGTGGAGATATGTTAAAGCTTGCCTCTGAGTATGGAGGTATAGAATTTTTCACTGGAACTGGTGGTACTGAAACAGAGAAAATGGTTATTCAGGCTGATGGTGATGTTGGTATTGGTGTTACAAACCCAGTTAATAAATTACAAGTTGGTGGTAAAATATATTCATCTGGTGACATACAAGCAAACTCAGAGTTAAGAGGTGCAACATTAAGACTACCAAATGGAGGAACTAGTTCAGCTGGTGACTTTAGTGAAATGCAAGGTTTTATAGATATAAATGTTAATGGAACTGTTTATGTAATCCCTTATTATGAAAAACAATAATATGTTACAAAAACTTACACCTGAATTAAGAAAAAAGATTGAAGATTCTGGATTACCTTTGGTCAGCATGACTATGGAACAATTTAAAGAGTCAATAATAAAAGCAAATAATAAACCAAAAACAAATAAATAAATTATGGCAACAACATACGATTGGAATTGCAAAACAGTAGACTGTTACCCTACTGACCAAAGCTACACAGATGTAGTTTATAACGTGCATTGGATAGTAACAGGAACATCAGATACTTTAGACCCTGATGGTAATGCTTACACAGCAACAAGTATTGGCACACAGGCAATAAGTACAGATGACATCACTGACTTTACTCCTTTTGATGATCTCACTAACGCTGATGTAGTAGCTTGGACTAAAGCGGCTATGGGTGCAGATCAGGTTACAGCTTTAGAAACTAACATACAATCTCAAATAGATTCTGAAATTACACCAACTTCAGTAACACTTACTATTGGAGATCCTGTACCACCAGCTGAAGGAGAATAAGTAAATTTGCTTGTAAACGAGTAATAATAAAAACATACCAAAAAGGTATAACCAATAATAACTAAAAACCAAAACCAATGACAGTTTATTACCAGACCAATACGTGGAACGGTCAACCACAATACGACGAAAACCAAATCAAAATATGGAAACATATTTCTGAAAAAAAGAACTGGAGAATAGTCCAGTTACCTAATGGGTTTTATCAAACTGAATATCAAGAGCTTAACAATCAAGATAAGTGGACGGATGTTACTCGAAGAGAAACATTAGACGGAGCTGAAGAAGCAATTGATAAAACAGTTGAACACTACAGAAAGAAAGTTGAATTTAACAACCAGCCTAAAGTAGTCAAGACCTTTAAATAATATAACCACTTAAATTAAATCAAATCAAATGTCAGACAAAATTGTCAAGAATCTTAACTTTGGCGAGGATGCTAGAGTTAGTGTATTTAAAGGAATAGAAAAACTCACAAATGCCGTTAGCTCCACACTAGGTGCTAGCGGTAAATGTGTGATCTTAGAAGACGGTGGTGGAAACCCCGTTATAACAAAAGATGGAGTAACTGTTGCAGAAACAATTACTTTACTAGACCCAGTTGAAAACATGGGTGCTACACTATTAAAAGAAGCAGCTAAGAAAACAGTTAAAGAAGCTGGTGATGGAACAACTACGGCCACTGTATTAGCACATGCAATATTAGAAAAAGCTTATAATATTCAAGATAAGTCTTTAACTCACAGGCAGTTAAAAAACGGTATAGTTTCTTCTGTAAAAAAAGTGATTGAATACTTAGAAAAAAACTCAATAAAGGTTACTGGAACAATGATAGATTCAGTAGCAACAATATCTACTAATAACGATCCAGAACTTGGAAAAATTATTGGTGATGCATTTAGAGCTGTTGGTGAAACAGGCGTTGTTATGATGGAACAAACAACATTGCCTGACACAAGTGTAGAAGTAGTAGAAGGGGTTCAATATGAAAAAGGATTAACTAATTCTAACTTTGTAACAAACAAAAACACTAAAACAGCTGAACTAGAAAACCCTTTAGTAATGTTGGTCGACTCTCCTGTAGAAAGCGTAAGACAGATCCAATCGATTCTCGAGCATGTCATAAAAAGCAATAAGGCTTTATTGATTATAGCTGACGTAGAGCAACCCGTTTTGGCTGCACTTGCGATGAACAAAACTAAAGGCAATATAAAGGTGAATGTAATTAATGCCCCGACATACGGTATTAATAAAAAAGACACCTTAGATGACCTAGCTCTATTAACAGGAGCTACAGTTATAAACGAAGATCTCGGTGATGATATGGATTTAATATCTCCTGATTTCTTAGGCCAATGTGTTAAAAGTGTCACAAGTTCTCAAGAGACTATTATACAAGTCAATCAGAACAAAGACCAAGTTGATGAACTCATTGAAGAAATAAAAAGTCAACTAGAAAAAGAAAACCCACCTGCAGAAGTTATAAGACTAGAAAAGCGACTTGCTCGTTTATCAGCAAAAGTAGCAGTAGTCAAAGTAGGTGCTAATTCAGATATGGAGCTAAAAGAAAAATCCGATAGAGTAGAAGATGCTATTTGTGCAACAAAAGCTGCTATTAAAGAAGGTATAGTTTCTGGCGGTGGTATTGCATTGTTAAATGCTTCAAACAACATTAAGCCATTATCCATAGGCGAAGAGATCTTACTAGACGCTGTTAAGGCGCCTTTTAAGACAATATTAGAGAATGCTGGTATAGAAACAAACACTGAGCCGAAAAATAAAGGTAGAGGCTTAGATGTGGTTACAGGGAAAATGGTAAATATGATTAAAGCTGGTATTATTGACCCGCTGCTTGTTACTAAAAGTGCTCTTAAAAACGCAGCTTCTGTAGCAGCAACAATATTATCAACCGATTGTGTAATTAATAATTTAAGAGTTGATGAAAGCAATAGGTAGAAATTTAATCATACAAAAGGTAAAAGAAGGAACCACTGAAACAAAAGGTGGTCTCCTCTTAGCTGAAGCTCACAGAGAAGACGTTAGATATATAGAGGCTAATGTTTTAAATGTAGGCGATGAGGTGGTTGGTGTTAAAAAAGAAGATGTAATATTCTACGATAGACACGCTGGCCATAAAATAGAAATAAAAAAAGAAGTTTATCACGTCATTAAATTGCAAGACGTGGTCGTTGTTTTATGAGAAACCTAGAGGCGAGAGATATCAAAGATATGAACTTGCTGAAACATTATCGGATAATACGTAAATGGGCCTGCAAAAACAATGATCTTTCTGATGCAGAGTTAGAGCTTCTTATTTATTTTGACTGCATGGGACATTTTACCAAGCAGGATTTTAAAACAGGTACATACTCATATAGTTGGGATAACAGAAGATGGAACAGGCTTTTAAAACAAGGCTGGATTATTGTTTGGAGAAACCGTAATCGCACAACTCAAAAATATAATATTTATGAGGTTTCGTTTAAATGTAAACAACTGATATCTAGGATGTATCGAATAATGCTAGGTGAGGATGATATCCCTACAAGTGAAAGAAGAAATAAATTAATAGCCGGTAACTCATATACTGATAAAGTTTTGACTGAGGCTATATATAACGTTAACAAAGATAAAACAAGATAATTATGAAAAGCTCTCCATTAGATAAGGCACTAGTTGGTGATCAAGATAAGCTACCGCAAGAATTACAGCAAGCTATTTTAGATTCTCCTGCTAAACAAATGATGCTTCCAGTAAGCACACCTGAAAACCAAACAATGCAAGGTTTTTCTCCTGCTATGCCTGGTAATTTTTCACCACGTGTACAAAGAGACGCTATGCAAGTATATGGTACAGAGTATGATAGAGCAATGGCAATGCCAAACAGAGGTTTGTCTGAAGAAGATATTATGAACAGTACGCCTATAGCTATGCGTAAAAGCTGTTCTTACAAAAAATAATAAATAAATAAATAAAAATGGCAAAAGAAGATTATAACTCTCAAGGAAACGTTGGACAAAACGTTATATGGGATGGACCACTTAGTCAAGAAGGTCGTAACCATGGAAAAGGAAGTAGTTC
>WLWH01000091.1_pt1 | contig 72522 bp, 60 predicted proteins | sample 6712741 | NCBI WGS metagenome assembly WLWH01 (sample SAMN12718694, study PRJNA515312) | sponge metagenome | isolation source: marine sponge | host: Mycale hentscheli | place: New Zealand: South Island, Marlborough, Capsize Point | collected 2003-05-01 | reverse complement strand
AAATTATTTAGCTCAAAGATTCCCTAACTTTGTAAATCAAGGTGCAGCTAAAATAGAAAACGTAGCAAAATGGACAACTTAATATGGCACTTAATTTAAAATTAATAAATCTTAAAAGAATAATAACCAAAACTAATTATTTTGGTAAAGAAAAAGTAGTTACTGACTTATCAGAACCTACGTTGAAGCCTGATTTTCAATCGATTCATTTTACTATTAAACGAACGGTCACAGTAACTGAAGATTACGCAATGAGACCTGATTTAATATCAATGTTTGCTTATGGTACTGATATATACACGGATATTATACTAAAATTTAACGAAATATCAAATCCATTCTCTATAGCAGAAGGTGATATTTTATTAATACCTGATTTAGATGGTGCAAAAAGAGCATATCAAAAACCTAAGCCATCTAAGAAAGAAATAGAAGAAGTTAAGCGTGCATATATAGACAAAAGTAGATATAGTAAACCTACTCAAAATCGCTTAGATAAATTAAAAGCTTTAGCTGATAGCAAAAGAAATGGATCTCCTACAATAACACCATCTAATAAATTAAAACCAGGAGAATCTGCAGTAACAACCAAAGGCGGTGCTTTAATATTTGCAGGATATAAAAGCAAGGCTAATAAAATTGCACAAAAAAACGCCGAGAAAAAGCAGAATAATAAAGGTAATAACAGTAATATATAATGGCAACGATAGACAGAGATATATTAACTATTGTTGAACCAACGATAGAAGTAGATGAGGTATTTGTAGAAGACGAAGAAAGCGAAGAGGCTCAGAAAGAAAGCTCACCACAGAATAACAATCAGACAATGAGCCAACAGTCTTATGAAGGTGGAGTTTATCCAATGGTTCAAATAGGATCTAATAAAATAATGCAAGAAGATTTAGATGATATGGAACTTAATCTAACTGGATTAATCCCTACTGCTAAATTTACTATATCTGATACATCTGATAAATTTACTAAAGAATATCCTTTAGATGGTGTAGTAGTTTCTTTATATTTAAGACCTAGACCTATTGAAGAATATCGTCCTATACGAATAGATTTTGATATACAAAAAATTAGCTCTACCCCTCCAGTTCCTGGAACTGAAGAGGATGAGGCACAACCACCTACATATACCTTTACATGTGTTATGAAAATTCCTTTAATGCATGCTGATGTTATACAAGGATTTGATGCTGGCAATTCGTTCGATCATTTGCTTGAATGTGCAGAAGGATTAGGATTAGGATTTGCGTCTAATGAAGATGCTACCGACGATTCAATGGCTAGGATAATTGCGCAACAAGGAAGAGATGAGTTCATAAATCAAACTACATTATCTGCATATAAAGATGACGAATCTTTCTTTGATACTTATATAGATTTACAATATTATTTATGTTTTGTTAATATTAATAAACAATTCAGTGAAGAAGATGAAATGGAAACTGTTAAAGGAGTTTCACAAATTAACACTGAATTACAAGTTAATTCTGAACCTGATGCTGAAGGAGGTTTTGATGCGAGTTTAAGATTATCTAATGGTCAAGATGTTGCAGGATCAGATATGGCAATATCTTCATATAATTTAGTTAATAATAGTGGAGATATTTGGATGAGTAATGGATATTCAAGAGAAATAAAATACTTGAATTTAAATGAAAATAATAATGATGGTGCAGATGGTGGCTTAGAAACTTTCATGATTACTCCATTGAATACACCAGGATCTGAGGAAAATAAAATTCCGCTACGTGGTAGAGCTGATGAAGATACTTGGCAAGACAATAATAAAATTAAATATTTAGGAAAACAATCATCGGAAGATTTTGAAAATGTTCACTCTAATTACATGTTTGCAATCGCGAATAATTTAGGTAATACCGATGAAATTAATAAGATGGTTTTAGAAGTTGAACTTGAAGTAGTTAATTGGTCATTATACAAATATCAACGAATTCCAGTAATTATATATAGCGAAGGTGAAATGAATAACAAGTCTTTAGAGAATCGAGATTCTCAATTAGGTGAAGATATTCAACCACAAGCCGCAAAAGATGAAGCTGGTGATGAAACTAAATATGATGGTCCTAATCAACAAGTTAAAAGCGAATTCCTTAGTGGATATTATTTGATATCTGAGATTGTGTATAAATATAATAAAGAGGATGGTAAAATTACACAAGCATTAAAGCTATTACGTAGAGAATGGCCTATACCTGCAAAAAACAAAGATAATTAATGGCAGCAAATTCACCATATACAGATCCGGCTAAAAATGCTTTTGTAAAAACAAATTTATTTTATACCGATAATTCTTTCTTGCAAACACAAGATCCTACTGTTTTAGGGTTTAAAATAATGTTTAATTTTGATAATCCTAATAGTGGTTTGTTATGGGGTACTGGAATGGCTAGCGGAAACGATGCACCAACTGGTACAGCAATGTGGTATCTTAATAGCATTGGAGATACTCAAAGAGCATTATATTTAAGTAAATTCTTATATTTGTTACATGGAATTAATAATCAAACTCCATGGTTCTTTCAAGAAATAGGAGGTCTTAATGATGCGTGGAAAAGAGATTTTAGTAAACCTTTATTAGTTGATAAAAAATTAGAAATCAGTTGTTTAGAATCTATTGATTTAAGAATGACTGCTTTATTAGATTTATATAGAAAGGCCTGTTTCGATTGGAAATATCGAAGAGAAGTAGTGCCATTAAACTTAAGACAATTTCAAATGGTTGTTTATGTTTATGAATCTAGAATAATAGGAAATCCTAACGATATAGCAGTGACTAATGATACTGCCGATGTTGAATATGGTTTTGGTGGAAATTTAATGGGAAGTTTTAGTAGAAATGCCGCACAAATAACTTCTAAATTAACTGGACCTAATGAAACAATAAATGATCCAAATACAGCAAATGTTAATATAGCTCAAGGATTACCTATGAGTACTACTAGAAATATGTTTAAATTTGATTTTTGTGAAATAGATCACATGGAATCAGATCATTTATCTAGTGTTTCTAATTCTGCACCCGAAAATAGCAAACAAAAGATTGTTATTAAATACCAGGATGTTGAAGAAATTAATATGTATAATTTTTGGGATCAAAATTTAGTTTCTGATGGATGGATTCCTGCATTAGATAACGCTGCCTTAGATGGTGGAACTTCTAGTACAAATCCTAGTACTCCAGCTGCTGCAGCAGCAACACAACAAGCAAATGCGGCTGCTGATTCAAATAGATTTCAAGAAGGTTTAAATAATTTAAAAGAACAAGGTCAAAATAAATTAGATGCTATCAAAAAGTCTATTAAAGACGCTGCTAATTTAGATAATATAAAAGAAAATTTATTTGATCGAGTTGAAGATTTTGCTACTGGCCAATTCAATAGATTATTAATGGGTAATGTATATGGTTTCAGTGCAAATGATTTATTAACACCTAAGAAATTAGTAACTAAGGTGTTAGATGCCGGAGCTTCTATTGTAAATGATAAACGTTTTGGAACCACAGCCGGCGGTCAGATATTTGATAATATCCCTACAACAACAGATGGTGATATTAATTCAAACGTTTATTCAGATACGGCTAATGATGGAAACGCAGAATCACGTTTAGATAGCAATGTGTATTCTACACCAAGTCCATCGGAAAGTAATACTGACCCTGATAATTCACCAAATTCTAATATATTCGAATAATGCAAATAAGTAGAAAAGATTTTTTTGTTGATAATGTACGAGATGGTTCGTACTGTGGAACTGTAGTAGATATAGAAGATCCATTAAAAATAGGACGAGTACGTATAGAAGTCTTTGGATTTTTTGATGGGCTCGAACCTAATTTAATACCATGGGCTACTCCGTCTACATCAAATACTGGTGGATCCGATAGCGGTGGTGGATTCTTCTCAGTCCCAAAATTAGGGTCCGTAGTTGAAGTGAAATTTGATAGTGGTAATATCTATAATCCACAATATTCGTTTAACCAGAGAATCTCTAATGAACTTAAAGATGAAATCTCAGGTTCTTATACGAACGCACATTCTCTTATATATGATACTGTAACTGAAGAATTTGTAAAGGTTTATTTTACCGAAGAAAAAGGATTAATGTTAGACTATAAAGAAAGTCAAATTAATATTAAGCCTGATAAATCAATCATAATACACAACGCATCTAGGGATGGAATATTCGAAATGTTAGATGATGGTACTATGAATATTACACAAGCTAACAATATAAATATTAAGACCGATGCCAATATTAACATCGAGTGTGTAGATGCTAATGTTAAATGTTCAAACGTATTCGTAGATCATGCATCATCGGTTGAATTAGGCAAAGGTGCAACTGAACATTTAGTTTTAGGAGAAAAGATGATGGCTTTATTTAATAAGCATACTCATATTGGTAACTTAGGAGTGCCAACTGCTCCACCTATACAAAAGATGACACCTGGAGAGCTAAGCCAAAAGGAGGTAAAAACTCTTTAAATATATAAACTATAATTAAAACAATATAACTATGTCTTTATCAGCAACAATCACAGATTTAACAGAGGCGTTAGATGATGCATTCGTAGCAGGAATGGAAGCTATGGCTGCGAAATCTAATAAAATAGATGGAAGTGAGGGTGTAAGCCCAGCCAGTATATATGCTGCTGGTGGTGATGCATTCAAAGCAATAGCTGCACCAGCAATTAAAACATTCGTAGAAAGTGGTGTAGTAAATACGGCGGTTACAACAACCGGAAGTGCTGCTGCACAAGCTGGAGTTGGAGTTGGAGCGGTCTCATAAAAACGTTTAATAGATACCACTATATAAATATAATAAAAATTTTTGAAATAAAAAAATTTTTTGACAAAAACTTTTAGATATATAATACTATATTAATATAATACACTCACCCTTTTAACGAAAAAATAAATGTCAGTTACTACACAAGTACAAAACACCCCAAGCGTCGAATTTGATTGGGAAGCTTACGAAAACGAAGATTATTCAAGAAAGCTTAAAGGACGTAATAGAAAACCTTTATCTAAGGATCCAGAATCTCAAAAACTTTACGATATGTTATTGGCTTCGGTTGATACCATCAAAAAACCTAAAGAAAACGATATTGTATCAGCAAAGATCGTGTCTGTTAGTGATCGTTATGCGTATGTCGATATTGGATGGACTTCTGATGCAATCATAGATTTGACTAGAGAAGATAAAGAGTATCTAGAATTATTTGAAGTAGGTAATACGTTAGAAGTTATTATTAAAAGCGCTGATTTATTAACTAATTCTGATATCGAAGCTTCTTACACTGAAGTGGTTACTCATCTTAAATATCGTGAAATTTATTCTTCAATTGGAGAACAAGTTGGTTACCTAGCAAAGGTAAAAGAATTAATACATGGTGGATATTTCTTAGACATTCAAGGAATTGAAGTATTTATGCCAGGTTCTTTAGGTGGTGTAAATAAATTAATAGACTTTGAGCGCTTATTAGGCAAAGAAATTTATGTAGTTCCTATTAATTATTCTAAAGATAAAAATTATATAGTGGTTTCTCATCGAGCGTATTTACGTTCGTTAATACCACAAGCAATGGATGATATTAGTTCCGGAGATGAGTTTACTGGATTTATTACTGGTACTACTAAATTTGGAGTCTTCGTTGAATTTAATCAATGTTTAACAGGATTAATTCATAAATCCGATTTAGACGAGGAAGCATTATCAAAGTTCCATAAACGAGAAATGAAACCTGGCGATGAAATAACATTTAGAGTCAAAGAAGTTACACACAACGATCGTATTATACTAACTCAAAAAGAAATAGTTATAGCTTATGATCCATGGAGCGATATACATTCTAAATATAAAATTCCATCAGAAGTTACTGGAACGGTAAGAAAGAAAACTCGTTATGGATTATTTATTGAACTAGAACCGAAAATCGTAGGCTTATTACACGTATCTGATATACCTGATTTTATTGACATAGAAGCTATTGATGAAGGTAATGAGATCACACTTAACTTAATAAAAATCGACAAAGAATCTAAAAAGGTTTTCTTCAAAATTTGATTGGGATAAATAATAAAAATATCCCGACTAATGGATTTTAATAATGTACAATCTAGTCATATAATTAGAGCATCTAGACTAAAGATAGAGTTAGATTTTTATTGTAAGTTTAGTATTGATAAGGTTTCACAAAAGTTTGCAGAAGTTTTTAATGCACCAGTTGAAGTCGTTTCAGACCCAGAAAATTTCGAACCTAAGAGAGATAGGTTTTATATAGTAAAAAGCTATGGATTTGGTAAAGAGCGTTATATGTTTACTTCGGCAATTGCTGATTATACCGAAGGACGCCAAGCCATAATAAAAGCTTTTGCTGCAATAAAAGAATGGTGTTATACCGACGATACCTGCACTGCTTCAATATTCTTATCGTGTGACAGTAATTTAATAAATGTAGATTTTCGTAAATTAGATCTTCTAAAATTTGTATTAGAATTTAACGAAGATATAATGTTTAGATTCTTTCCGAATAGAAAGGATTCGGTTTACGTACAATCAATTAAAAATATATTACCTCAAAATAGATTTTATAGATCAGAAAATTTTAATATTAATAATTTTAATTATATTCTGCCTACAAATAATTTAAATGCCGTTATATTTGATGATATTAAGAATGGATCTATTTGCTTTAGATATATTGGTGGTAAGGATTATGAATACGAAACCATTAAAGCTTTAGACGCAATTGGCATATTTAATTCTTTTGTATACAAATGCTTATTCAATCCTACATATACAGAAAAAAATAAAACCGAGTTAAAAAATATCATCAAAGGTGCTGATAAAATTCTATTAGCATACGATTCATACGATGCATTCGTTAAAGAATTTCCGGATATAAAATTAACAGTTGACTTAGACAATAATACTCAAATAATGAAATCTAAGTACGCTCAATTTAGAGATCAGATATTTGATATATTATCCTCTTCTGATATTAGGAAGTGTGAAATCAATTATGACAGTGCATTATCAAAGATACAAATGCAAGAGGCTAAAGGACATATCTATCAAGTTGAAGGCTGGGAGTTTATTAATTGTGATTTAACGATAAATAATTGCATTGATTGCTCCTTCTTTGAATGCAGATTAAAGGATTCGTGTATAACTCGAAGTAATTTATATCGCTATTCCGAAATTAAATCCTCAAAGATAGAAGATACATATATTAATCGAACATGTAATATAGTAGATAGTTATATTTCTGGAAGAATATCAACAATCGAAGCCAAAGTAACTCGTGGAATCATTGCAGATGGAAGAATTGGAGTCAACGCTCACATTTCACCAGAAACTGAACTAATAAATTACACGAAAGTGTATACAAAATAAAGCGATACAATGGCTAGTAAGAATTTTAAAAATATTTATACAGGAACTATATCTGATAATATGATGAACGAAGATGAGTTCATCTCAGAAGTTCAACAAGAATTAACAGTATCCTGTGCATTGCCATTTTCAGTTCCAGAAGGCGAAGTTAGACGTATTATTAAATATGCATCAAAATGGTTCTATAAGAAATATGAATATTCTGTCCAAGAAAGATATTATGTAATTCCTCAAGAAAATTTTAAACAAATACCTACGTTTGCTGCTTATGGAACAATGAAATTACCGGATTGTATATATTCGGTTATAGCGGTTAGGCAATGTAAGGATGGTTTTAGTTTATATGATCCTCTTAAAAGTATGCCTGATTTTTCATTAGAAAAGGTTTTATTTAAAGACATATATTCGATAGATGGTTCTACTGAAGCTTTAATGTACGCTACAGTTTATCAATACTGGATTGATTTAGCAAGTCATGTTTTATTCCATCCTATTAGCTATAATTTTAATACCAATTCGAAGGAATTAGTTTTCTTAGGAGAGCCTCCACAAAATGATGTAGTATTAACCGTATATGAGGAATTGCCTTTAGGATACTTGTTTAAAGATGAGATATTTTTTAGATATGTTACTGCTAAATGTAAAACTCAACTATCAAGAATATTAGGAACCTTTTCGTTCAATTTACCAGGTGGAGTTACTATTAACTATGATTTACTTAGAGAAGAAGGCCAAAATGCGCTTGAAAAAATTGAAGATGAGATTAAAACTGATGAAGGTATGGATTGGTTCTTTACTTCAGGAAATGACAATAAATAACAAGGATAAATATAATAAGATAATCTAGTAATACTCTTGATTTGAGAGTTGACATTAATATAAGATTATGAGTAAAATAATATTAAGAAAATTCAATGCGTAACGATATCTATAATAGAAATGTTCAAGATCCTAATTATATTGAAGGACAATTAGAAATGGATGATACGTTAGAATTATTTAAGCAACAAATTGAAAGTTGTTTATTTACACCAAAAACTAGTGTTATGGGTGACACTGATTTTGGTAGTAGTTTGGATGAGTATGTTTGGTCATTTAGAACCTCAGCATCCGCTTTAAAAACAATAATTAATAGACAAATTCAAACATATTGTACAATGTCTACCGGATTTCCATATTCAGTAGATGTTCAATTTTTTAATGGAACTATTCGAGATATTGCTCAGATAGATATAATAATCGATTCAGAAAACAAATTTTCTGTAATTGTAGCATAAAATTAATTTGATAAATGGCAACCAGTAATAAAAATAATGACTTTCTAGATAAAAGTAAAGTTAGGTTTTCAGATCTTGTTAATCAAACTCAAGAATATCTTGTTAGATCGTATAATAGGGTAAGGGCTGCTTTTACTCCAGCATCTCCGTTTGGACAGATCTTACAAGTTTTACAAAATTTAACTCAATTAATATTCTTTTATATTGAAGATGCATTAGTTGAACTTAATATTTATACCGCATTTAAACAAAGGTCTATATATGGTTTATCTAGAATTGCTGGACATAACCCTACTAGAGTAATATCCGCTAGAGGTACACTTAAATTATCTGTTAAAACTGATGCCGAACAAAATACACAAGCACCGTTCATATATTTGATAAACAACACTAAAATTATTAATACTAATACACAATTACCTTATATAATTAAAGTTGATAACATAACAGATCGAATTAAAATAGATTTAAATGTAAATTCAATATATAATTTTAGAGTTATTCAAGGAGAACTTGAAGAACAATCCGTTATATCAAATGGAAAGAAATTACAAAGCTATAATTTCTCGTCTAGCAAAGCAATTGAAAATGATAATGTTGAGGTTTTTGTAAATGGTGAGCCGATGGGACTAGTAGATTCTTTATATGATTTAACTAGAGATGAACGTGGAGTTATTGTAAAGACTGGAATTAATGGTGGTATTGATGTTTATTTTGGTAATGAGGATTTTGGATACATTCCTCCAAATGGTGCTCAAATATTAGTTAGATATATTAATTCATCCGGTATTATGGGTAATTTATATGCTAAATCTGATATATTAAAATGGAAATTTATTGACAAAGGGTATAGTAATATTGGAGAAGAAGTTGATTTAAATGATGTGTTTAATATAGGTATTGAAAAGGCTTTAGTTCTCGGTTCTAATGAAGAGGAGATGGAATTTACTAGATTAATTGCACCTAGAACTTCAAGAGCTTTAGTTTTAGCAAATCCTGATAATTATGTTGCATTTTTATCTAGGTTTGATTATTCTTATGTAGATGCTTATACAACCTTTGATGATAATTATTTAGATGATGATAATATAGTTTATTTATTTTTAGTTCCTAACGTTCAAAGTAGATTATCAACAGATACGGATTATTTTACTACTCCAGAAGAAAACTTTAAATTAACTCAAGATGAACAAGAATCTTTACTATCATATATACAAAAGAGTGGTAGACAAATAGTAACAACGGAATTAAGCATAGTTGATCCTATTATTAAAAAATATACGTTAAATATTGCATTGCGAGTTTTTGATGGATTTGATTTTAATACATTGAAATCTGATATTCTATCTTTATTATCAGAGTACTTTTTACGAGTTCAGCGAAGAGATAAAATTCCAAAATCTGATATCACTGCAATGATAGAATCGGTTAGTGGTGTTGATTCAGTTAATATAGAATTCGTTTCACAAGAAAATGAACAGGCAATTATTGATGGTTTTTATTACAAGACAACATACAAAATAGATAAAATTAGATCGATTAAAGAAGCAATTAGAACTAAGGTTGTTTTGCAATATGATGCAGATGGCTTGGTAATAGAAGATCCTAATTTAGGTTTAGACAAATTTGGTGATATTCAAATAGGGTTAAACGAACTACCTATTATTAGAGGTGGATGGAACGATAGAAATGGGGTTGAATATTCAACTGATATTAAAGATAATAACATATCCTCGGTTAATATTATTATAGACGAAGTTATTGATGAGAGTTTGGCTAATCAAATAATGGCACAAAATAAAAATATCTTAATTAACAATGAGCGAAAAAACTCCTAAAAAATTATACGAATCTTCTTACGCTTATGGTGAATCTAGGAAAAATTTAGGTTTTAACTATCGAGAAAAGGATATTTTATTAAAGAAAACTATGATGCCTAGAATGTTCTTAAACGACACCGTTAAGAATTTTTTATCTTATATTAACGATGTCATGGTTAATAATATAGATTCTGTTAAAGTTATTAGAAATTTTTTTAACTTTACTGTAAAGAAAGATGACATCAACATAAATTAAGATGAGTTTAAAAAGGCAAAATTATTCATATTGGAAATTCTTCGATAAAAACGGAGATAATCTTAACTTTGTTTATGATGAAGATCAAGATATTTGGAAAGGTACTATATACCTAGAACAAGTATCTACTGGGTTAATATCATACGAACCTATATACATCATGTCAGATATTTGGGATGGTGTTAATAATCAAAGCTTAGGGCTAAGAAAGCCTAGAAAATCTAATTTAATTCCATGGTGCCCTGGATCTACAGGAACTAATGTTATTGCACAATGGAAAGATAACGTAGCAGGATCTACTTCAAGTAATGTTGATGAAATATTTTTATGGGATATCGAAGGATATCCTGGACCTGATCCGCAAATGGTTAAAAGTGAATCTTTAGATATAGATCTAGGATCCTTTGCTGGAGATTTAGTCGGACCTAGCGGCGGTGGAGGTACCGGACAATTAGTTCAAGGTTCAACATCAGTAGCGTTTGATAACGAAGCCCTTTCTTTAAGAGTTGCATTACAATCAGATGTTGAAGATTCATACACAAGAACTTTACAAATAATAGATCCACAATATTTAACAGAAAATCCGTATTCCACGTTTAATTGTATTGGGGCTACTCATGTTATTGCTGAAATAACTTTTTATGGTGAAACCGAAGGCGAAGATGAGCGATTAGAAACCATGATCGAAAACCTAGGTAATGCTATAAAGAATTCTGATTTTAATATATTCGACGATAGTGATATCAATGAAGCATTACCTGATTTTATTAAATTAAATTCAAAGAGAAAGGAATTGCTACTAGAATGGGATAATATATTTCCATTCACTGGATCCTATCGAGCTTTAATTAATATACTTAAATACTTTGGTTACGACCAAGTAACATTAAAAGAATATTGGCTAAACGTAGATGAGCTTGTAGGAAATAATCCAGAAAAGGTTAAAAGAATAAGATATAAACAAACACCAATTGAAGATTTATTTAGCATAGAACCTAAAACCGCGAATACTTCAAAAAATATAATACCGTCTAAAATATACAAAAAGACTTCTAAGTTTGGTTTGTTTTATGATATAACAAAAGATAGTGGTGAATTTGATGATGATGGTATTCCAATTGTAGAAGAAGCATTTACTTTTAGTAATGAAGAGGTTTTAATCAAGTTATTTGCATTAAAACAAAAATTAAAAAAATACTTTTTACCATTAAATGCAAGGATAGTTGATATCGTAGGAGAAGCAGTTTATTATACTAGATACGATGTTAATATTTGGAGTGATTTAGTGAGAGTCGATGATGTTGAATTAAACATAGATCCATGTCTCAAAGTATATCCAGAAAACAAAATAAATCTTATTACAAATTTAACACCAGATAATTTTCTTGGAGTTAAGATACCACCAGACCTTAATGTATCCGGGGTTAGCGATTTTGTAGTATATGCATTTGGTGTTACTCAAACTCATGTTGGAATTCCTGTTGATTATTCAGGATTTGATGATACTTATTTAATAACAGATTCCGTTAGTGGATCTACATTTAGTTATTCTACACCAAGTGTTGGATTAACATCAGGACAGGTTGTTGATGGTATAATATCTGAATGGGAATCTCAAACCAATGAACCTTGGATAAATTTCGATATAGCTAAAGAATTAGGACAAGATCCTACAGTTTTAGTTCCTAATCCAAGTGGTTATGAGTGGTTTTATGCAGTACAGAAAAATATAATTGGACCTACCAGTGGAATAGGTTTTACTGCTGGTATTAATGTTACTGCAGGACCTACATCTTTTACATACACAACACCAGGTGGCACAGTTACTGGAAACTTATCTACTAATTTAAATATTACTCCAATATCTTCGTATGCAAATGCATTTATGGGTTATTTTAATAGTAATAATAGAGAAATAAATCAAACTAACGATTATCCTTGTGCTCCGATTGGTGCACCATTCGTTTTAGAAAATTGTACCTTTAGAATAGATTGGGATGAGTCTATAGTTAATTGGAATCAATTAGATTATACAGATCCTGGAATCGGTATTGGTAATAATTATTCATATTTTGATTTTTCTTATATAAATTCATCGTACCCAATTGGTCCTACGAACCCTTATGCTGGATTCACTGGACCTACTGCATCAGGACCGAGTGGTGCTATCTTTCCGGGTGGTGCAACACCAGGAAATCCATTACAACCACCTGGACCTACGTTTGTAAATGGATTTGGTGGATTAACTGGACCTTCAAATAATCCAATATTACATACATGGAAAAACGTTTCATATAATAATTTTTATGAATTACGTTGGGTTATTACACACGATCAAAATCCTAGCAATGTAATTGATAGTGGATTATTACCTTTAGAAGATGGAGAAAAATTTCCTATAATATTAAAATATGAAGGAACTTATACAGTTGAATTATATTTGTATGATTCTCTAGGAGGCTTTTCTAAAATAACAGAAAATTCAATATTAGAAGTAAATACTAAAGACGTTGACTTTATAGGTCACTATAGTTTTAGAGAAGAGGATTATGAATGGGATGATTTAAGTATCATTAGACAAAGCGATATAGTTCCAGCGCCACCAAAAGATAAACTTCCTACATGGGATGTGTATAACAGTATATGGAATTTACCACTACAAGAAAACGAGGCGTTATCAATGCAGGATCTAACGTATAATGATCTTGATAAGATAGAATTTTATCAAACTCAGAATGATCCTCAATATCAAGGATTTTGTGATGATGTTTCTACATTACCTCAAGACCCTGGTGTTGCAGGTTCAACCGGATTATACGATATAGATTCATATAAATGGGATTTAATAGAATCTACTGCTAATTGGGATGATTCGTATCATTTATGGTGGGATGGTATGTTACCTAAATTAGCTGAATTAGAAATACACCACCCTACTGAAATATCAGGATTAAATAAAAACACACCTACATTAGCTATGTTTAAAAAGCCTTTCGTAGGAAAACCTGATAATGTGGAATTGGCTAATAATTTATCTGCTATTGCTGGACAGACCGCTCCTACATACGGAACCATAGTAAAAAATATGGATCCTGGGGCTACTGGTATTACTAATGTATATCAATATCTAGGAGGTCCTACTGGAACAATAGGCGGTAGTTCTTGGGTGGAATCTGATATTATTATAGATACATTTACTTTTACAGATATTGCTCTTTCTGGAACATTAAATACAAACGATCAATGGAAAGAATTTGTTAGACAATTAAACCTAGAATTATATAACAATGGAAATTCTCATAAAATAATAAACGATTTTATTGTGTATTACAATGAAAAATATACAGATCCGTTAAATCCATTAGATCCGTTTGTTAAATTTGTATCTAAGTATAATTGTAAAGGCGATGATTATTTCTTAAAATTATATTGGAATTCGCCAAATTATGATTTAGCTAATATATACAATTCGGTTGGAGCAACCTCTGATTATATACAATCACATTCCATGATATATTCTAATTATGGAGATCTGCCTTATTTTGTAGAAATATTCGATGTTAGTTCAACTGGAGGAACTATACATATTCCAGGACCTAGTTCTTGGATTGGTTATTATGGACAAACAATAACTGGAACTACACATTGGCCATACGCATTTGGTGCAACAAATATCGAAGATTTATGGAGTCAATTAAATAATACAAGTCAAGGATTAAATATTGGAGGAACTGGTCCAGCTACAGTTAATGGACCTATAACAGATTACGAATGGAATATTGTATATGGTGCAAGTGGATATACTGGACCTACCGGGTCAACCGCATTTCCACCACCAAGTTCAGGATCAATGTCTCCTATTAAAATTCAAGGATATCGAAAAGTATTTAGTAGTAATGATTATCAACATGTCTATTTTTCTGGAGCTACCGTCTTAGGAGGAACTGGAGGTATGGCTGGTACTATGTGTGGACGTTCAATAAATAATAATTTAGGATGGGATACGCTTAGAATACATAAATACACAAAAAACTTTCCTTTATTGACTCAAATCAACTTTAATTACAGTCTTTCTGAAATGGATGGTAAGGTAAAGCCAACCTGGGAATTGATTAAAGAAAATGATAAAAATTGGGAGAATATATACTATAATAATCCGTACTTCAGTTATCTGTTTACACAGAAAGGTAGTTACACAATAAATTTAACTATTGAGGATGGAAACGGTAATAAGAAAACTAAAACGAAAAAAGAATTTGTAAAAATTATTTAAGACCATGGCAATTACAACAACAACAATCGCTGGTACTGATTCTCTGAGTGGATCTAGAATTACTATCAACGATAATTTTAAAACATTAGAAAATGCACTAAATTCAGTTTTATCTGCATTTGATTTAGTTAGCGGAAGATTCGATAATGCTACATACGGTAGTGCTAACGATATAATAACTAACGGAATCACTATTACAGGAATAGGATTAACAAATGCGTTAACTATTAATAACGGTAACATTAACATATTATTAGGAGACGTAAAAGTTACTGATAATTATGGTTTTTATATTGGTAACCTATTAGAACTTAATAAACAAGATTTAGGTTTAACTTTAGGCGGATCATATCCAACATGGGATTTTAGATCTCCTGGTGCTACATCTGATACTGTTGGTGGTATGGTTTTACCACATTTAACTGCAGCAGGATTTACTGCTATTAATACAACTGGTGCAACACCAGTAAATGGTACTTTAGTATTTACTGAATCAGGACCTGGAGTAACTCCATTAAAGCTTTGGTGGGCTACTGGACCTTCAGGAGCAACTTGGTATAATATAGCAGTAGTATAATATAAAAATTAAACACAATAAATGGCGACTCCATTATTACAACCTTTAAAAGTACAGGGCGGAACATTTTATACATTCGCATCAGCTGCAAAAGATATATCAAAAACTTTTACAGATGATAATGCGAGATTTGTGTTTTCTAAGTACGCATTATTAGATATTCCTAAAGTTAAAACTCCGACTGATAGTTCTAATACTATCGTTTGGCAAGCTTTAGATGCTTTTGGTGGTGGAGCAACTGCCACTAGTGCAATAGCTTCTGATTTTACTAATGATAATAATCGAAATTTTGCACAAGCCTTTCAATCGTATGCTTTGAACTTCGAGCAATTGGTCTTAGCTAGTAGAAATAATTTAAATGAAACATACGATGATGATATATTAGCAACTAGTTCTGAAAGAATATTTTGGCACTTTTTAAAAAATGTTAATGGTATTCGTTGGCAAGATGCAAACACAACTAATGAAGCTAATTTTAGTGGATTCTATCGAGAAGAGGGTCCTATAGCTGGTATTAATTACAAACCAGTTGTTAAGTATTTAGGTGACATTGAATTAATTAATAATATTTCAAAAGGTGGACAATCTTATTCAGAAATTTATATACACGTTCCTACCAGTCATGGTAATACACCGCTAGTATTATTTAACACATCGGCTGATAAGAACTATAAACCAGGAATAACTTGGGAAGGTGAAGACGATTACATATATAAAAGAAATTCTGGATTTGGTACATTTGGGTTGAATAATGATGCATTCTATGATAATATGTCAACTAATCAATATGTACTAGGACCTACTTTCGGATTATCATCTAATACTAGTGCAACTGCTTGGTTAAATTCTGGTGGTGCAGGAACTCCAATTCCAGTTTTAATATCGGATATGGAAGGCGCTAAATTAGAATTCAATCCAGAAAATTACTTTCCTATAACAAGCAATCCTGAATTAAACACAATTAATGATTTTAATGCATCTACAATCAGTGGTGATTTTTCATTTAATGTATGTTTAGTTTATTATGATACTTATGATATTTCTAATCCTGAATTATTTGCAAGAAACTTATATGGTATATTAGTAATTGACGATTATGAAAATGGAATATCAGAATCATCGTTAAAAGGATTTACTAAATTTAAACCTAACGCCGTTACTAAATTAAATGGTAATTCGTATGGATTAAAGTTAAATTTAAAATTTGATACATCTAACGATAACGTTGGAGTTGAGACTGTTATTCGAGAAGATTTAACATTCGGTATGGATTTATTTGCAGATGCGAGTGTTAGATTACAGGAATCTGCTGATATGTTTTTAACTCAAAAACTTGATTTAATAAACATTGAAAATCGAGTAGTTAATCTAGAACAATATTATTTTAGCCAAGATACAATAAATTTATTGGATGAAAAAGTTAATGCTTTACAAGCCGGTTTAAATAATGCTCAATTAAATTTTGCATCAGATACTACTTTACTAGATTTAATTAGAAATAATTCTACAAATATTAACGATATTTTAACAGGTAAAGTTAATGTTAATTTAACTTACAATACTGATGTAATTAGAGCAGGTGAAGGAATATCAATAGATTATTCAGTGCCTAATCAAATATCTGTTAAAAATAAAAATCAAGAATATTCTTCATTTGCAACTTGTTTAAATACTTCAGATCATTTAGAGTATTCATTAGCTAATGGAACTGTTCCTGGTGCAACAGCCGATGGTAATAGAATTTTAATTGGACCATTTACTAATTATTATAGAAATGTTGGAGCAACCGCATCAACCTTATTCGATAATATAATAATAAATTTAGATGATACTAATTACAGATGGAAAAAAGGACAAACATTAAGAATTGTATTCGAGAATGATATAGATCTCGATACATATCAAATAAATATAAAGACTGATTCACAAAACATAATAGGTTCAGGAAATTATGGTGTAAGTGTTGGTAACTTAACGGTTGCTGATCTTGTTACAACAAAACCTATACTTGATATTATTTGCGTGGATCCTGCATCATATACATTTTATATAGACGTAATTAAATAAAGAATTAAAGAATGGCCGACACTAACATAGATTTCAGTACAAAATATTCGTTATCTTCTCTCGTTAATAATTTATTACGAGTAAATCAAAATGCTCTTGAAGTAATGAATAAGTTGTCGGATATAACGACATCAGATTCCGAAACCGTCGAGATTGAAGTTATCGATAATAATAATCAAATTAGTAAAGTTTTTGTGCCTAGTTATGGCCAATTAAAATCTGAAATTAATAGATTAGATAATAATATAAAGCAAATATCTGGTATTGGTGATGCTAATTCAAATGTACAATTAGAAGATGGATCTTTTAGAAAAATAATGTTAGCTAATCTAAAGATTGAAGGTAACACCATTAATAGAATAGCATCTCCTACACAATTTGAATCTAAATCAAATTGGTTTTTCGAGAGTTTTTTAAATCCTTTACTTTACGTTTCTTTTGATTTTACCGGTCAAATTCCTAGTGATACCGAACGCTGCAAAGTACAAAGATTTATTTTAAATTTAGATAATCGAAATAAATTAAATATATGGAATAACTTTTTAGATAATGCATCAAATTTAAACTATGTAGATTTCTTTCAGTTACTTCTTAAAAATAATATCACATACTTTTTAGATGAGGATGTTACAGATCTCCCACCTAGGGATATCAGATTTTATGGGAGTTTCAACGTTTTACGTGTTTTAGATAATCTTATAGACGAAGATGTTGATGGTGCTACGTTCACTAAACGTAAGTTTAAGATACAGTTAGATACCTTAAATTACAATGATGCAGTTTCTGAATATTCAAAAACGCAACAATTAAAAATTGGAGATACTATTGTTATAGTTGGTGATAATACGAATAATAACACTCGATTCCAAGTAACAAATATAGATTTAGAAGCAGGTAATATTATTGAAATAAAATTACTTGAAGGTTATGATTTATTATCGACTGGATCTATATTAAGCTTCTATAATGGTGATAGCGCTCCAACTGAATTACAAGTCAATATAGGTTTTAACGAACATACAGTGGTATTCATTAAACCAATAAATCCGGTTTCAAAAATACCTGCATTAGAATGGTCTCCTGGAGTTGCATTCTTTACAAATGAATTACAGATAATTGATGATAATGGAAATCAAGTTAATTTAGAACAATATTACAAAGAACAGGTTATAGATTTTGGATCGTTCTTATATAATATGGCTAAGGATGGTATACCACCTGCAACATCTGCAGTAAAACCATTAGTGCCGGTTGTTAATGCTGCCGATTTTCAAGTATTACAAATTAACAAACATATTACTGATGTTTCTAGAATCGATAAAATTAAAAAATTACAATCAGAAAAACTTAGTGTTAAATCTGAATTAGATTCTCTTAACCTTTCGATTAGAAAGAAAAAGGCTGATATAAACACAAAAAGATATTCATCAGATTCTCAAAGAGCTACGGATCAATCCGAACTTGGAGATTTGATACAAAGAAGTTCCTCGGCTTCTATATTATTAAAGTCTTCGGTTGATGAAGTTATTTCATTAGCAGAAGCAGATAATTTGGTAAATGTTAATCCTAAATATAGAGTTAAAGGATTTTGGCCTATACCACAACCGGTTGCAGCTACGCAAACTTTACCTCAAGAGGTGGTGCAATTCCGAGTACAATATAGATATGTAAGTCAAGATGGCGGTGCAAATCAACCTAACCAAATTAGATTTACCGATAATAATGGAAATTCTCGACGAGGTACTTTTTCTACATGGGAAGAATTTTTAACTCCGGTTAGAAAACGAATTAAAAAGACATCGAATGGTGAATTCGTTTGGGAAGTTCCGAATGTAGAAAATGCTGATGAAATTAACGCCAATCAATTAGAAATTCCTATTAAACAAGGTGAAGGTGTTGAGTTTAGAATTAAATCGTTATCTGAGGCAGGTTGGCCTACAAATCCAGCTGAATCTGATTGGTCAGAAATTATTAGAGTTGATTTTCCTGATGAGTTGGTAACAACTAACGAAGTAATTAAAATTGTAGATGATGCTAAAGTTACTGCAGAATCATTAGATATAATTAAAACTTTAGAAGATAGAGGAATTACCGAACATATATCAAGTCAATTTACTCAAAATGAAACTTTCTATGCACATCCTGCACAATCAATCGCGAGTGGATTCTTATCAGATGAACAAAATGTAATTAATTTATTCGAAAAGTTATCCGAATTCGAAACTAGAATTAGATTAATTGAAGAATCTATCGTTGGAGAAAAAGGATTATTACAAGTTGTTATTATCGACGACCAACAAAAAGAATTTGTGGTATCACCAAATACCGTAGTACAATTATTTGCTGGGAATTATAGAGATCAAGTAAAAGATTTAACTGTCAAGAAGGGCGTTATTATTGCTAAGAATTACCTACTAAAATTAACTAATATAAATGCATCTTCTTTAGAAATGTATTCTCGTCAATATGGTAATTTTACTCAAGTTGTAGATTCATCAACGGTTGGTGGAACTGGATATACATCAACTGATGAAGATTACAATATTTCTAGACGTTATGATGCAGTTCCATTAGGACCTAGTAATTTATCTGCAGATAATATTAATCAATACGATCAATTTATAGATTTACCGTTTCAATCAAGTCAAGTTAAAGGACAGTTTATTAATTCCAGATATCAAAATATAACATCAACCGCTAATTTATACGGTGATATTACACAAACTGGTGGAACTGGTGGTACTGCAGGATATCCTGCTGCAACGTTACCACAAGATCTAGTCAATGGATTCCCTAATCCTAATATTAATTTAGGCCTTGCTTTATCTAATTATACGCAAGATGAATATACTATATCTTCAGAATATCCTATGACTCCAACTAATGCACCTGGAGAATTTATTTGGGCAGGTACTTTAAACAGTGGAATTCCTAATACAGTTGCAACAGTAACAGATTGGAATAATGGAATATATGTACATAAAGATCATCCATATATTGGAAAAATATGGAGTGATATTCCGGCATCTCCGGTTATAGGACCTGGAAGTACTGGTGCTATTGGACCAAGTGGAGTTAGAAATTCAGGATATGCTCCATTATTTGCATCCGATATAACAGATGGTAGTCGTAAACAAAAACCTTATTTTTATTATACAGGACCTACATCAACATTTATTAATGATGATGCGAGAGTCGGAAAATTAGCTTTTGAAGAAGAGGATCAATATTTATTAGGTCCTAATTCATGTGGTGCATATTTCTTTATGTCTCCTAGTAATAATACTGGTGCAATAAATGTAGATGGGTCTAATAAATTATCAATAAAAACATTAAAGTTTGGATCCGAAAATGCGGTTACAATTCCTTTAGTATTTCAATATAGAATGACTGATTATTTTGGAGAAAATAGTGATGGAATTGGTAGTATCGGTGGAGATCCTACTGGAACAATTAATCAATTAAATTATACTAAAACCTTAGGAATAGATATTTATTCAAATACTAACGAAAGATACTCATTTGATATTGAGATATCCGCAAGATACAGATCAAAATCTTTACAATTACAAGAAGTACCATCTAGAGATCTTGAAAACGTAGTTGATGACCTTACAAAAACCGTTAAATTCCTTGCACCTCAACTTACTAACGTTGATGGAGGGAGAGGACCTTTAAGTGGTGGTGGAAGTCGTGGAAACAGCGGTGGATTACTTGGATCAATATCACAGAGGGATATTTAACTTGAATAAATAACTTATGAGCAAACCAATCCTACAAAAGACATCGTTTGGTTTATTAAGAACCAATCCTAAATTAACAACTAACGTAAAACTAGTTGTTGATACGGCGGACGTTCTGTATTTAGAATCGTTTAGTGCAACTCAAGAATTATCAAAATCTAAATATAAAGGTTTTAAAGTATCTTCAAATAGTAATTATTATTTTGATCTTTATAGGTTTTACAATAATGATGTTAGAACTTCAATGGCTGATGCATTTTCATTGTATCAAAGAGACGATCATTTATCGATACAAGATAAGTTCGGCCATCAATACGATACTTATTATGCTGCTGGTGCAAAAGCTAATCCTTCTAAATTATATGAAGAAGAATATTCTTTGTTTGCCCCGCTTTGGTTAGAACCATCAACAATACCTGATTATTTTATTATATTTAAAACAAAAGATCCGGTATCAGTTAATACGATCAATGCTACATCAGAAGCGGATTCAACCTTAATTGATAAAACGAGCAATCCTGTTTATTTTACTGAAAACATATTAAATAATAGTGAAATCGTACAAAGCTTTGATTTAACAGAAGCTTCTAATATTGGTCGATATCTTAGAAATCATGCATCTAATGAACAATTTCCGGAGGCTTCGATATTATCGAACTTCGAAAAGGGTAGATATTTTAGATATTCTGGTATGGATTTACGATACCCTGGATTTGCTACAAAAACAAAGGAAATGTATTATGATACATGGCCAACCGATAAAACTATCATAGAATATGAAGATAGAATAACTAATGGTTTCGAGTCTTGTTCAATTGCACATCCAAATATAATTAATCTTGAATTTTTATTTAGCGATGAGGATTCTGATAATTATTCGTTTAATAGATACTTCGGTTTGTATGTTGATAAAAACGAATATAATAAATTCTATATAGATGGTAATGCATTATTTCAAGATAGATTTAATCAACCAAATCAATTACCAGTTCCTTTGCAAAATAATATAGGATATTCTGATAATACAAAGGATCAGATTCAAGAAAGTATAGATGGTATTACTTTATATGCACAAACACCTCCAATATCAAGTATTGATGGTACAAACTTTTTCAAAAGTGAAATAGTTAAAGATCTTCCTAGAATTGGATATGTTTTCGACTCTGACGAAAATTTCTATAAAATACAAAACAATAAAAACTTTAAATATGGTACTTTAAAGTTAAATGATAATATTGTTAATTGGAAAACGTTTTCCGGATTCACTGAACCTAATAATTATGTGAGATCTGAATTTAATGATGTTTTAGGTAGATCTCAATGTATAATAGAATTCGTTAATAATCCAGAAGATAACGATCAATTTAGAATTCTTTTTACTGATACAGACGATCCATCTCAATTTGAGTTTATAGATCAATTTACGATGACGGCGAATGTTTTATTAAATGAAGGGACTTTTAGTTCTAATTCATATAGCCCTAACGGACCTTTAAGTATTGTTGCAAAATCTTTTACGGATTGTGTTAATAATTTACATAAAACGTTCGAATCGCAAACTCCGTTTAGTGCAATAAATATAGGCAATAAAGTAATATTATATACTAGGTCTACTAGCGAATCATGGAATAGAATTAAAGTAAATTCTTATTCTAGCGCATTAACGAAAGATCTTATAGCTATTAAATTCGTATCTGATTTAACCGTCGAATATGAATATGCTATATTTAAAAGTAGTCCACAGCCGTTTACCTCGTTATCAGGTTGGGTTGCTAATGGAACTTTCGTAGGAGGTAATAATAATACTTTAGGAAAAGTTAGAATTGATTCTAGCACAAACTCTTTATTGAATATAGGAGATTATTTAATTACATCTAAAGGATATTCGAAAATAGATTCAGTGATTCCTTATTTAGACGAACCTGTATTAAATGAATTAGATCAAATAATAGGATTCAAAGATATAGATTCTTATTATATTGTTAACATTGAAGATACTGATCAAGATATTGTATTAACTTCAGATAACCAATGCTCTATTGTTACATTGAAACAAAATGAATGTGGGTTATTATCTATATACCCGGTTAAAGATTTCGATTTTGATTTTTACAATACGGATTATATGAAAGATGCTGATGCTAATTTAAAAGAATTATATCAATGGTACAGTGGACAAACTGGACCTAATGGCCAAACTTCATCTTTGCCGAATGCAAATTCTGGAGAAACATTTGATGGAATTTATTGGATGAATCGTATGATTGGACCTAAATCAGAATTTGTTGAAGGAGGTGAATTTCAAGGTTTAATGGGCATATCAAACGAATTATTAGATACAGATTCAACTATATATAATGAATATGATCGATTAAAGGAAAATGATGTTAAGCAATTAGCTATTGCATCTAGAGTAGTTCCATATATTAATAAATGGGTTTATGATGATGATGGTTTAGATGTTAGACAAAATCCATATAGATTAAATGCAGATGCTGCTTTTAGATATCCTAATTTTGGACCATCGTTTAGAGAATTTTCTGCAAGTCCTAAATTTTATACACATGAATGGTATTATTTACAACAATATCCGCCATACATGTCATTTGAAGAGAGGTTAAATTCATTTTCATACTTTAATAATCCTATAGAAATAGGTGCAACTTTCGCAAACACAGTATCAGACTTAGGCCTGTCTACTATTTCAGGATCAACCGCTATTAATGATTTAGATTATTTCACCGAGTATTTTACGAGAGAAACTATAGGTTCAACATCAATTTCATCTTCAGTTAAATATAATACGTTTGGATATGCAACGGATGAGAGGTTCGCAGAAACTTTATTTAGAGGTGCAAAGGTTATAGTTAAAGAGCGAGTAGATTTTACAGATTTGAATTTTAATATTAGCGATGTTAAATTCCGTAAAAATACAAAATATAATGGATATAAGTTTGCAGCCATAATTAGATTAGTAGAAAACGGAATTTCTTTAAAGGTTATTGAAAATGAAAAATTTAAAACTATAACTTTATTAGTAGAAGTTGGATTAATGGATGATGTTTGGACTAAACTAGGATCTGCTGCAGCTGGTTCGACTTCGCAAAACGATTATTTTATAGATAGAACATTATTATATACGTTGCGAGATAAAATAACACCTACTACTGCTGGTGCAACTGCATATAAGGCATCTAATGTTAATTTAAGTGGTGCTATCGAACATTGGGAATTGAATGGCGGTAATGTTGATATTTATGGAACCTATAATTATGCTAATGGAACTAATCCTAATTTTATAGCTGAAATACAACCTAATGAGGATGGGTCCTTTAATTCAATATCAGTACCTAATCCAGTGGATCCTACTAAAGTTTGGGTTATTGAAAATATTAAAAAAATATCAACTGATAGAATTACAGCAGGTTCGATTAAACAATATAATATTCCATTTTCTCCCGGTGATGCATCAAGCCCAAACGATGGTTATTTATATACAGCTGCATTTCTTGGATGGAATGTGACGTTACCTTCAGTATTTAGTGAAAATGCACTATGGTCGCAGGTTCCAGTTTATTTAGAAGGAGGATTGAACGCATATACAGGTATTATTGAAGAAGCTTCTTTTGCTAACATAGCAGAAAAAATTAATTCAGGTGCACCGGATATTGAATATATCACATACAAAAATGACGGGAGTATATTATATAATGATAAAGTTTTAGAATTATCTTTACCTATTGAAACTTATAAGGCTAATTATTTATTACAAAAAGAAGATTTAGATATTCCAGATTCCTTAGATAGTGAAACGGATTTAATAGGATATGTTATGTCTGCTACTCGAAGATCTGTAATAAATGTAATGTCAAGATATAATGGACGATATCAACCTAAATTTAACGATATATTTTATTTCAAAGATTATGCTGGTGTAGATTCTGTTGGAATAACTGGCCCTAGAACGTATGGATTTGATAAGTATAGAAATTTAGAATTAAATACAGGAGAACCTAAATTTGGATTAATTGAAAATTATTTCTATAACAAGGTTAATACTGAAAATCCTAAAGGGATATTAAAATTAAATTCTATTTCAGGATACCCTAGCCTGTATCCATTAATTCAAGAAATTGCAATTGATAAAAGAAATTTATATTCGTTCTTAAGTAATTGGGATATTGCATACTATCAGAAAAATTTAAATAGAAGAACTAAGAAACCAGTAATGGGTTATCGAGGTGCTATTGAAAATAAATCCTTTTTCGGTTCTAAGATGCTAACTATACCTGATGAAATTAGATTAGAAAACTTTTCAATAATACAATCAGATGATTTGGTAGGTGGTGCTGATAATATTATGAATGTTGAAGAAAATGTAATTCAAAGTAATACAGAACAGCGTGCCGTAAATGCAGAAATTAAAGTAAGAAAAAATACTCGAAGACGAGAGAATTTAAAACAGAAAAATAAATTCATAGGATTGAATGTATTTTCTGATAAAGCATTAATAGATTATTTACGATCAGATGGGATTGATAAGGAATTTATTGAGTATATAAATCCCAATTTTAGCTTTGGTGAAGGTGGATTAGATGATGATATTGAGCAGTATATAATAAATAATGTGATTCCTAGATACAAAATTAAAAGAATAATATTCTACGAAAATCAATTTGCTAATAACGTAAATTCTTTAAAACCTATTGAATTAGATTTATCAAACTTGGATTTACTTAAAAAGGGATATAAAATTAGTGAAAATGTTCAAATCAAAATATCTACAGATTCTCCATTAAATTTTAAATTGATATATACTATACCTAAACTAGATAACTATTCAATATCATTTAAGGTAGATTTGGAGAAAAAATAAAAACAAAAAATGGCCATAGTAATAAAGGAAATAATCCTTAGTGATACTATCGAGAAATTCATGGAAAAAGTTAATTTTAACTTTGACCAATTGATGCTTGCTGGTGGTGGACCTCAAGGACCTCAAGGTAACATTGGACCTATCGGACCGATAGGACCGGAAGGTGATCCTGGGAATAAATGGTATGTGGGATGTACTGGAACAACCTCTGCAATAGGTGCGAGTCTTTTTATGGGAGATTTGTTCCTTCAAAAAGGTGATTGTATTGGTGCTACATATCCGTTAGGAGAAGTATTAGAATTTAATGAAATAACACAAATTTTCGTACCAACCGGTTTAAATTTAAGAGGACCTACTGGAGCAACTGGTTCTACTGGTACTAGTACTGGATGGGGAGTTTATCCTGGTATTGATACTGGTAGTGTGTATAATGGAACAAATATAGAAGATACTCCTGGACCTACCGCTAGTTTTGTTTTATTAAAGGGTGATACTATAGGAGTTACTGGAGATGCAGAACATCCTGAATATTCAAAAGATACTTTATATCTCGGAGGTCTTAGAGGAATGTCTAATCAAGCTGGTGTATATGCAAAAACAAGATTACCTAAATTATTTGTAAGCCCTAAAACAATAATAAGTGCTAATGAGTTTACTTCAAATACTGGTTCAACTGGTGCAGGATTAGCCGGTAGTGGAATTGCGCTTATTCGAGAGCCTTTGAAGTCTGGATTATCTTACACACCAATTAATCAATATAGTTATTCTAATATATTCATTGATGATAAGATGAATTTAAATATATCTAATTTCTCTGATTATTCAGGAGCAGTTACTTTAGATAGTGGAGTTACTAATGATATTAATTTAATGAGTAAAATCGGTGTTAAATTAATCGGAGGTCACTATCAATCAGTAAATGCAGGTGGATTATTAGAAGTTTCAAATTCATTACAGACTCCTTTATATCCAGATGCTACAGGACTTTTCCCAGCCAATGGACCAGGATTTCATTTAAGATCTAATGGTAATTTAAATACCGGTACTATCTCGTTAGAAGGTACAAATCAATTAAGGATTATATCTGAAAGAACTTCAGGTAATAGTAACTTAGTGGATGTGGCATATTGGGCAAATGTGACGCTTCTCAGTCCTAATAATAAATATAGAATTGGTATTGGAGCAAATGCTAAATATAAAGATGTTACCTCACAGAGCAGTGATATGCCATTTATCGGAAGTGGTGCCTTTGATGGTAGTGCTGTTGAATATATTGGATTAGGAAATAAACCATCTGGAAATAAAGCGCCAACTTTATCTACGTTTACTACTGCCGGTCAGGATATGGTTTTGATAGGAGATCCTAATGCTTACAATCCATCGACTGATCTAGGAACAATCGCAGGCAAATCTATCGATATTGCAGGTCAAATACGAATGAGGTATGGAGCTTCTTCTCCAGGACAAGTATTAATAACTACGGATACTAAAGGTACCGCTGAATGGTCAGCTGCAACATCGCTCGGTGGTTGGAAAAATGATTCATCATGTGATACAAAAATTCACATTAGCTTAAATGACGAAAGATTTGCATCATTTGTACCAGGTAGTGGAATTAATTATACTAGAGTTGATATACCATCTTTAAATGAAAATGGTGATACTGATGTGTATTTTGGTGATTATTCAATGACTAGTGGAGATGAGTTAACAAGACAAGGACATATAATTAACAAAAGATATCAAGATCCAGAAAGTAATGGAGTGTTAGCTATAAGTACAGGTTTATTAAAGAACTGTCCTGTTAGTATTACTGGAAGAGAAATGCAAGGTACTAGTACAATATCTCCGAGAATACAGGTTGGTGCTTATGGTGAAATTGTAATAGGTTATTTAGCTGCTGGTAATAATACTAATTTAAGCGAACTTGGTGTTATTAATGATGTTGCTAACGATGGAACAACGAGCGATTTAAAAACCGGATTATTAACAGACTCTCTTAAAATATACAAATCTCAAACATCCACTCAAAATGGTTCGTTAATACATACTCAAAAGATTAATCGAGCAAATATACATTTAATTAATACTAACTACGGAAACAGTCCAGCAAAATTTGGAGATTATATAAATCCTAAAATTAAATTTACTCCAGATGATGAGATTGAAGATGGAACCATTGATGGATTTGCTAGTACTACTGCAATTGAGATTTTAAGAACTCATGGTTCTAATACTGGCAGTGAAGGTCCTGCTAATATCCGATTTTTAGGAGTCGGTAAATCACCTAAAGCCGATACAACAGGTCCAGCGATACCTGGCACTCTTCCAAGCAGTGAAACTACTGGTCGGGGTGAAGATATTCCGGTTGGAGCTCATGTAATGATGATTAGTGATGTAGATGCTCAAAACAAATATCGAGAAACCGGTAAGGCTTATGATTATTACGAATTAGTTGATAGTGATTTATATGTAGAAACTTTATCAGCGACTTTCCTTAATCAAACTTCTAAAGGGGTCAACCCGTTACTCCCTCAATATCAGTATAAGGAATATGAATTTGCGCCATGGGGTACAGCTGATTCCGGATGGGATAATATAACTGGTGCTAATGCGTATAAAGTATTTTATGGATCTCGTACAATTGGCGAAAATATAGATGGAGTAACTGATATACCAAATGACTATAATCTAGATACAAATACTTTTACTTGGGATCCGGCAAGTAGTCCAAAAACGGTATCTCTTCCTGGAGGAACCGATTCTAATAATGCGTCATTCCTAAATACATGGATATCACCAACTACTGGAGTAAGGTTTAGTCCGATGAATTTATCCGTACCTAATGGAAATAATCAAACTGGATTAGCTTGGGTAGATTTTAATATTGATATGGGATTAATATTTGAGGCGGCTACCGATCATTTTGGTGGATGGGGTTGGACTGATGGATATTTAGGAATAGCAAATAGTTTAGGAACTAATGCTCGAAGTTACGATCCGTCATCCCCATTGGCAAATATAAAATATAGTCCAGCTGGAGACATTGCAGGAGCCTTTAAAGTTAAGCATATAAAAGTAAGATTAGATGACGATAAACTAGGAATAACTTCCTTTTTAGATAATTTAGATTATTCTAGAAGACGAAATCCCTTAGATCCAACTGGTGCATCTTTACAATCAGATCCTGAATTTATAGATAACTCAGCGGTTGCTAAAGACGGTATATATTATACTGATTGGTATGTAGGACAAGTAAAACCTATGAATAATTTACGAGGATTAGGAAAGACTTCGAATGCACCATTTGGTAGCCCAGGCAATCAGACGAATCTACATATAGATTCTAGTGCATCATTATCATGGAGTTATATGTCAGATGTAAATGGTAGAATATATCCGTGGGCTGATGATCCATCAAATGCTATTGCTGGACAATATTCTGATATGGCATGGAATAACTTAAGTAACGAAGTACCTATATATGCAAATAAGTATGCTAATTTTGCAAATAATAATAAATATACTAACTTTATGTGGAGAATATACACAATATATAATAATGCAGGTGTAGATTCTCCAGAAGGATGTTATTTAGAAATTTATTGTACACCAGATGCTCATCGAGCTTGGTATGAAGATCAAAGTAGTTATGGTGGTAATATACCTTTGGAGAACAAAGGTACCGGTAATGCGTACCTTAATATTGATAGAACGGAAGGTAGTTATAGCTATGCGCCAATCCTCTTAAGAGCCGATTTACCGGCTTATGGTATGCAACAACAGCGAGGAGGTTTTTATCCTAATGTAATAACGATGTTCGATAAATACACAAGCACTTCAGGAACAATAAAACTTGATTTAGAAGCTTTACTTACTAATGCTAAAAGAACACACAATTTTTACGAAACTCATGGATTTAGCTTATCAGGCCAGGCCACTATTAAATGGAATAAAGCTCAAAACGAATGGTAACACATAAATATAATATAAATGAATATCAAGAACGAAGACAAAAAGAAAATTAAAAATATCATAAATAAATTTAGTAAAGTTTATTCAGAAATGGAGCAAATCGAAGCTGAATTAAAAACTCTAGAATCTAGAAGAATAAAAGTAATAGATGAAATTAAAAATATAAGAGAAGCCGAGCGTATTATATTAGAAGAAATGAAAGAAAAATACGGTGAAGTTACTTTAGATTTAGAGTCTATGGAAATTGTAAACTGATATGGAAAAAATTAAAGTTAATCTTAATACAATATTTGTAGTAACAATTGCCATCATGGCATTTTTGTTATTGAAGCAATGTAATAAGGTACAGGATTTAAAATTAGAAAATAAAGTCGGGGTACAAAATATAATTGCCTTAAATGATTCTATACGAGTTGTTAAAAATCGTTGGGATGAAGAAATAACTTTAAAAAATACATACATAACTTCAGGAAAAGAATTAGAAAATATTAACAAAAATTTATCTGATAAAATTAAGAAACTTGAAGGAGATGTTTTATACGCATCAAATATAATATCATCCATTAAGGCCGATACCATCTTCATAGAGAATGAAGTAATTACATATCCAGATGGAACAAATCAATTGTCTTGGACATACAATAAAGATTTTGGTAATGGTAATTCTAGATTCTTAGATGGTAATACGAGGTTTTCTATTGATACAACGAATAATGCTTTTAATATCTTAGATAAAGGAACTTTAATTACACGAGATGTTACAAACCTAAGTTTATTAACTGGATTAACCGAATTAGATGATAGCTATCAAATATTTGTAAAAACCGATTATCCTGGAATTACATTCTCGAATATAGAAGGAGCAATACTAGATAAGAAGCGTTTTTTAAAACAAACTCAACCTAGTTGGATATTCGGTCCATCTATTTATATTGGTGTTGGTGTAGATCCTAAGAATGCAACAGCAGGACCTCAAATTGGATTAGGTATTTCCGCCACGTTTAATTTGAATAAATATCTAAATAACATATTTAAATAATGGCAACTAACTCAACATACGTACAATTATCTAATCAGGTATTATTAGAATATCAATATAGAAATCAAGGATCTACTGCAAATGAGTTTACAACAACTCAGGCTCCATGGTATTTAATGGAGAATAATCATGACAAAACCATATCTATATTTAATGATGATAATTCGGTAAATGAAACTGGAAATGTTAGAACTAGAATGGGAGTTTTAATAGATTCAACTACATCTAAATATGGTTATTTAAAATTAGATCAGATTACTGCTTTAAACGATTATGATCCAGCATTAACAGATTCTGTAAACTTACCAGTAAGCTTTTCAACAGTTCAAAATGTTGCTTATGATGTGATTCGTTTACATTTAGTACAAGGATTCAATTACGAAAATATGGAAGGTTTTCTTTTTCGTATGGGATTCAAGAATCAATCAGATGTAACAATATATCATACAAATTTAGCATACCGTAAGGCAGATTCTTATGGCCAAATTAATCCTGAACCATTTATTTTAGGAGGTAAGTACTATGCTTCATTTATAGAAATTAAAGTGCCTGCATTATATAATTTAATTGAAGAATTTAGAAATGCTAGTTATTCAGGAAGCCCAACCGCAGATTTACCATCAGCGAAATTAACTAACGGAGTTGGACCTAAATACAGTTCTCTTATTAATGTAGATTTTGGATGGATTGATAATAATAGTACAACAAATGGCCAAAATTATTTTAGTGTATACGATTTAATTTCTTTAGATTTACCGGTTTTAGATCAATTCAGTGATGTGTCTGCTGTTATACAAGATGCAGATGATGGAGATTATATTGAATTATATGCAGCCTATAATGGAGCTATAATTGATAATTTTATTACACAATTAAATAATGCTCCAGATAATGATTACATTATATTACATGAATTAAATGTATACGAACACGTTTGGAGCGGAGGAGCTACTGCTAGTTGGATAAAAACGAGTGGTCTTGAATTTGTTCAGGATAATAATTATGAAGATCCTGTTTTATATAGACCTATTATTCAAAATCAGGCAGCACAAGCATATCGATTAGATTATACGATTAGATTATTTAATCGAGAAGATAATACATCTATTTGGAAAACCGCTTCGGCTCAATTTAATAATGCTGCTAAATATGGAAAAATATTACAAAGAATATCGTTAGGAACTAATCCAATACAACCTAAAGTTTACAATAAGATATATGAAAAGAAAGTAAATTTATATAGAGGTGTAGCTCCTACTATTGCTAAAGAAGAAGAAAACTATGCTAAATTTGTAACTTCATTTATAGAAAGTAATCAAATTTTAATAACTGCCCAAAATGCATTTTTAAAACGAGACCCTAATACTAATAAAGTAACTTTTAGAACTGTTGGAAATAGTAAAACAGAAACTATATATGCACAGGGCTTAGGAAAAATTAATTTAACATCTGCAGACACATTCTTAAAATTCGTAATATATCAAGGTGATTCAGAGAAAATAGTTAAATTCTTAGATTTAAATGGAGTTGGTAAAATATTCTTAAATTTCTTTTCGAATTCGGGTGATGTTGTTAAATATAAAATGTATGATGATCCATCGATATCTTTATCAAGTGGAGAAGTTATGTTTAAAATTCCTGGTAAAGATGCTAGAAAGATATCGCAATTTAACGATATTACATTTACTATAACATCTGATACAGGAGAAGCAGAATCTCAATTATATACAGGAGTTTTCAATCGTGTAGATGGAGTAGTTTCTGATATTGAAAACCGAAAAATTATTAATCTACAGAAGGAGTTAGATGAATTAAACGAAGCTTATGATAAGTTAAAAAGATTATATGATGCTTCATTATTAGAAATAGATTCTTTAAAAACTGCTAACAAAGAGCAAAATATTTTAATACAAGATTTACAAAACGCTTTAAATATACAAATATCTGAAAATAATTTCTTAGTTGAGGATGATGTTAATGATGAAAGGGAAAAAGAAGAATTACGAAGACAAATTGCGGAATTAGAAGCTTTAGCAGCCACACCACCAGTAACCACACAAACAGGAGGTATTAAACCTAATATTTTTCCTGAGATAATTACGGTAGATGCTGGTATACCGACTGCTTTTATAGATCCAAAAAAATCTCTATTAAATTCTAATATAAAACAATCAAATAGCTCTCCATATGCTGGAAACGATTTTTTCGATATATTTAAAGGAGCAAATAATCAATTATTCGACGAATTTCCTAATGAGAATCGACGAGGCGGGGATATAAATAATAGATTTTAACAAATATGTTTTTAAACGCTAGATCAGATTTATTTAAAGTTGAATTTCCTAGGACATTTATACCTAAGGCTATTAGGGATAAGTATGCTCAATATGTTTTTAGGATGCCAACGATGATTAACGATGTTACAGACTTAGTTAATTATACAATACAAACAGTTACAATTCCTACAATGAATTATACTCCAGTTGAGCAGGTAAAGCCAGATATCAAAAATCCTTTACAACAAAGTACAGTAAATTCAAACTCGTTAGGAACATCAACAACCGATTCAGGTAGAACTAGAAGGTGGAGATCGTCTGCTAATTATCAAGAAATATTTACCAAAGAATTCACGGTAACATTTCAATTAGTAGATGGGCATGTAAATTATTGGATATTACTCGATACATTATTATATTATTACGATCCTACTACAAAGGCGAGATTTAATGAGAATATACCAGTAAGAATATTAGATGCTGAAGGTAATTTAATGTTTACTGCAATGTTTATGGATTGTCTATTTACTGGTCTAAGCGAATATCAATTATCTTATTCAGATCTATCACAAGAATTTAAAACGTTTGATGCAACGTTTCAATATAATACATTAGACTTAGACTTGTTACCAACTAATCGAATAAATAAAGATAAATTCATAACTGGTGCAAGTGCTACATTTAAATAGATATATAATATAATAAAAACATAAACATAATGGAAACATTCAAAGAATACCTCGATAGACAAAGTCCTGAAAATTTAGCAAAAATTTTACAAGAAAGTTCTGATTATACTTTATCAGAAATTGAAGAAGCTAATATTGAAGATAGTGTTTCTATATTTTTAGCAGAAGGTAAGGATATTAATGATTTAGAAGTTGAATTTACGAATGAAGGTTTATTTGGATCTATTATCGGAGGTTTAACTGGAGCTGCTTTAGGAAAAACTGTTGGTAAGGTAATTGCTAAAGTTTTAGGTATTCAAAAGGGTGTTTTATACGATCTACTAACTTCACGACTAGTTGCTGCAGCATTAGGTGCTCAGATTGGCAAAAGTCTTTAATAATAATTATATGAGTTTAATATCAATAGATTTTTCTATTAACTCGACTGCTGTATGTGTTCTACATAAAGGTGAATTACATTGGTTTAGTTTTGCATCAAATTTAGATTTTAACAAAAAAGCTTTCTCCGTTCATAATGATCTAGATGGATTAGGTATGAACATAAATGGATATGTTCGAGAAAAGCCTAAGGATTTAGATTATGTACAAGAACAATCTTGGAAAATCAACAATGCTAATTATCTTTCATACAATATAATAAACGCGATCGCTCCTTACGTAGATGAAGATACTATATTCGCTATTGAAGGTTTTAGTTATGGGTCACGAGGTAATGCATTTATAGATTTGATTACATATAATACATTTTTAAAGTCTAAGATACTTAGGATATCAAAGAAGGATATTTTAGTATACCCACCAAAGACTATTAAGAAATTCTTTACTAGTAATGGTAATGCTAATAAAGAAAAAATGTTAGAGGCTTTTAAAACAAGTGAAGATGAATTACTCATTAACGATCCATTTCATAAATACATTTTAGATACAAATTACGGAGATAAGATTCCTAAACCTGTCGACGATTTGGTAGATGCTTTTGCAATTCTTTGCTATTTAAGGGATGGTTGCAACTCGGATGCTTGATCTTGGCTTTGCAACTAGAACTACCCGGAACAACCGACTGTGGACTATACTGATCTTACTATATTAGAGTACCTGAATTAACAGATAATTATTATATGATCTATTAGACAGTCAGTTTCAATATTGCTACTTTATTTTAAATTATTTTTACTATGCTCCTACTTGAAACTTTATATTGATAACATTATATAATTAATAACGGTATTCACACGGTGTGTTTATCTAGAAATAAAGTGTTATATTAATAAAGTAATTTAAAGTATTATGAGCGAATTTGATTTATTCAACCTGTCTCTGGAAGATTTTCAGAACAACCAACCAGATACCGAACGAGGTCCTGGTATTTACAAAGCAAATCCTACCGAAGGTAAGGATAATGTCTACAGATCTGTAATTAGGTTTTTACCTAATCCAAAAGATCCTAAAAACTCTATCGTTAAGAAATTTTCTTATTGGTTAGAGGATTCACAAGGTAACGCCGGTTACTTTGATTGTCCATCAACTGTTGGCGAAAAATCTATCATTGCCGATACGTATTGGAAACTAGCAAAATCGGATTCTGCATTCGATCAAAAACAAGCAGAGAAAATTAGAAGAAAGGAATATTACTTTTCAGTAGTTCAAATCGTAAAAGATCCACAACGTCCTGAAATGGAAGGAAGCTTACAAGTTTTCAGATATCCTAAAACTTTGAAAAAATTCATCGATGCTCAAACATCCCCTTCAATCGAAGATATTGAATTATCTGGTGCAGAACCATGTAATGTATTTGATCTTTTTGAAGGTAAAGATTTTTCATTAAAAGTTACGCTTAAAGGTGGCTATTGGAATTATGATGAGTGTAAATTCTTATCAAAATCTGCAGTACAAGTAAATGGTGTAGCAATGGAAAATAACGAGGAAGGTCGTAAAGCGATTATGACACATCTCGCTGATTCACCAGATCTTGGAGTTTATTATTACAAAGCGTGGTCTAAGGATCAAACTGATAAACTTTATACAATTCTTCAAGATATTTCAGGAAATCCTGGAGAATCTTATAGAAAACTTACACCAGAGGAAAGCGGTACTTCGGCACCAACTCCTAAGGCGGAATCAGAACCAGCAGTTAAAGAAACTGAAGCAGCTGCAACTAGCACAAAATCTTCAGGATCCGATGATGAACTAGAGAATTGGTTAAATAGCGCAGTTTAATCAAAACCATTATAGCCCCTTTTCGATTCTTTCGATTAGGGGCTTTTAGTTTATCAAATTTATGGACACCCAACTTACACAAGAATTAAAGAATACAATCATTGGTCGAGTATCAAATGTTTTACAATCAGAATTTCATGGTGAAAAATCAAGATTAAAACAGGGATACGATCGATTAAATTTTGCATGTCCATATTGTGGAGATTCGACTGAAAATCTTCGCAAAAAGCGAGGTAATATTTATTGGAAGTCCTTAATGTTTCATTGCTATAATTGTGATAAACATACTTCCGTTATTTATTTACTTAAGGATTTTGAACAAGGGTTAAGTAAACATGAGGATGTATCAACGGTATTAGATTTTATATCAGAAAATAAAGTTGAAATAAGTTCACAGGATTATTTACAAATTGGTGTTTTTGAAACCTTAGAAAAACATGCAATACCAAAAGATAAAATATTCAAAGCAAAAAAATTAACTAATTTAACGAAAGGATCTGTCGGATATAAATTTGTTAAAGGAAGATTTTTATTACAACGCATAAATCATTTTGCTTGGTCAGATACAGATAATCAATTATACATATTTAATCTAACAAAGGATGATAAAGTAATTGGATATCAAATAAGAAACTTTACTCCAGGTAGAACTAAATACGTTAGTTATACAATAGAAAAAATGTACAAAGAAATTCTAAATAAGGATTTAAAAATTCCTGGTATAGAAAAAGTAAATACATTGTCTATATACTATAATATCATGACAGTAGATTTATCTAGAAATTTTACAATATTTGAAGGTCCTACCGATGCATTATTATATCCTAAAAATTCAATAGCATTAAGTGGTATTAATAAAAATTCAGATATGTTTGATGATATAAACACAGCAAGATATTTTTTCGATAATGATTCTATTGGAAGAAAAACAATGGAACAAAAACTTAAAAGAAAGAAAACCGTATTTATGTGGAAAAAATTTCTAAAAGAAAATAAGATAACTACGCCAATTAAAGATTTTAACGATTTAATAAGACATTGTTATTTTGACAAAAATCCGGCATATAAATCATTGGATAAATACTTTACTACAAGTCCTTATGACATCATCAACATTTAAAAAATTCCAAGAGTTTGTGAACGAAGAGCTAGATAAATTTTACGAAGATGCTGAAGAAACATCAAAAAATTACAAGATACCTGTAAACTTTATTGACACATCGTCATATAACTATAATAATACTAATTCTATGTTTACTGAAGTTAAGAAAAAAGAAACTTTAATAAAGAAAAAGAAAACATGGAATAAGAACACAAAGAGTAATAATAAAGATCTATTTTAATGTCAAATATAACCGAAGATAAGCTTAAAAAAATTGAAAACTTACTTATTACCGAACGTAAAGATTGGTCAACTAAGATTCAATCGCTAGTCGGTACTATTGATAAAGCACATAAAATTGCTAAATCACAAACATTAATGTTATCATATCGGCACATGATCGTAGATAAAATTATAGAACTTAATATATTATTAGGTAAGAAACGAGCGAATGATGCTAATTACAAAAAGATACGTTATCAATATTACAAAACACAACATGATGTTAGATTACAACATAGTGAAATAATGGAGTATATTGCATCAGACATGTCTTTAAGAATTAGAGAAACTAGTTTAATAGAAAATCAAATTTCTTACTATAAACAAGCAAACGAAACTTTAGATAAAATGGGATTTGCTATAAAAAATAGGGTTATCCTAGCTACAAATGATATTTGATTTAACACATAACGGTAAAATATTAACGTTACGAGATGCTACTGAACTAGAAATAGATCAGCTTAAAATAACGTTAACTAAAAGAATTGAGAACTGGCGATGGGATCCTAGAGTTAAGAAAGGTTGGTGGGATGGTCGAATAAGTTACTTTAGGAATGAAATGTATGTTCCATCTGGATTGTGGCAAATCGTTCGAGATATGTGCAAAGATTACGATTTTGAATTGCAGGTAAATGGATTATCTGATAAATTCGATAGATCTATACAACTGGATGATTTTACTAAATGGGTTAAAGATAAATTTAAAGATCATAAATTAGATCCAAGGCCTTATCAAATAGAAACCGCCTTTAATATAATTAAAAATAAAAGTTGTTTAGCTGAGCTTGCAACATCTGCAGGAAAATCATTAATATTATATATTGTCTTAGGTTATCTATTAGAAAACAAAAAGGCAGATAAAGTTCTGATGATCGTACCTAACGTTAGTTTAGTTGTACAAGCAACTGAAGATTTTTATGAATATAATAATGGATCATTAGATTTAGATTTACAAATACAACAAATATATTCAGGTTCTAAAATTAGAAAAAACGCAAACGTTGTAATAGGAACATATCAATCTCTAGTAAAAAAGAAAAAGGAATATTTCGATGAATTCACGACTGTAATGATCGATGAAACTCATAAAGCCAAAGCACATTCTATTAAAACTATACTTGAAAAATGTATGGAAGCTGATAGAATATTTGGAGTATCTGGAACTATACCAAAACCTGATTCTTTAGATAGATTAACATTAATGGCGTATACCGGACCGGTAATACAAAAAGTAATGGCGGATCAATTAATCAAAGAAGGTTATATTTCTCCAGTTGAAGTTAAGGTAATTGAAATGAATTATGCCCCTGATAGCGTAAGAGAAAGTTTTCAGTATTTAACAAAAAGCGAAGAAGATCGTAAGAGATTGTTAGGATTAGAACAAAACTATGCGATACAAGCTACTGAAAGATTAAACTTTGTCACAGATACGGTTCTTAAGGTCAAGAAGAATTGCCTAGTGTTATTTTATAGAGTCGAATATGGTAATATGATATTCAATAATCTACGAAATAAAAGTTCACGTAGAGTCTTCTATATTGATGGTGGAACTGACAAAGATTTACGAGAAGAATATAAAAAACAAATGGAGGATGGTGAAGGAAAAATATTAGTAGCTTCTTTCGGTACCTTTTCTACTGGTATTAATATTAAAAACTTACACTTAGTTGCACTAACAGAATCATTTAAATCCGATGTTATTATTCGACAATCTATTGGTCGAGGATTAAGAAAACATGAAACTAAAGATAAACTTACTATATTAGACTTTGTTGATGATTTTAGAATAGACAATTTCGTTAATTATCTTTATAGACATTCTAAAAAGCGTAGAGAAATTTACAAAGAACAGCGATTCCCTTATGAAGTCAAAACAATAGATTTGTCAAAGATATATAATAAAACCTAAATAAAAAACGTTTTTTGTATCATGGCAAAATCTACTGGAAAATTAAAGTACGATTTAGCATTATCAACAACGTCAGTTTTTGACACATCATCAGTATATGTTAATAAATCGGCTGTTTTAAATATCAACGGTAACGCAAATCTACAATATAAAACAATAGGAGCAACATATTCTGATAACTCAGGATTGTTACCAACCGAAGCTAACTTATTACCTGGACCTTCCGCTTCTTTAGGAAAGGCTTATTTATACATAAGGAATCTTGGACCTACAGGACCTACAACCGCTTCATCTGTAAGAGTTAGTACCTCACAACTATCAGGATCTACATCAATATATGATTCAAATCAATTTGCTGATATCGCAGTTGGAGAATTTGCATTCTTTCCGGTTGTAATAGGACCATCATCATCTAATATTTTTGTTAGATCTGGATATGAAGTTGGTTTAACATCTTATACAGGAGCTACATATAACGAAATTGAATATATGATTGCATATACAACTCCAAATATAGATGGACCTAAATATTAATTAAATTAAAACAAACAATATAAAATGGCACTAGTAAAATTTTCAAAATTTAAAAAGGAAAGAGCTACGATCAAAGAGGCTAGAAATAAAGAGATGAAATCTAAAAAGTTTAATCAACTATTTAGTGAAACTCTTAAGGAACTAGGACTTAATTCAGTAGCAGATCTTTCAGAAGAACAAATGAATTCGTTCCTATCAGCATTAAAAACTAAAAAAATTAATGAAGATAGAGCAGAAGAAATCGAAGCAGATACAATGGCTGCTGGCGAACCACAACCGGCTGGATTAGCTGGAGAAACTAATCAGAAGCATGGTTTCGATTCACCACAAGATCCTAACACAGCAGAAGATGCTAAAGCAGAAGATTTAAAAGCTGATGAAAACGATACAATCGAAGTTGAGGTTGTTGACGATAATGCAGAAGTAACTGAAAATATTGAAACAGTTAACGAAGCGGAAATTAAATCAGATAAAGAATTTGAAGAATACGCAATGGATGTTTTAAAGAAATCTCATCCGGATGATTTTGATGAATCTATCGCAAAGAAAGTAATTTCAGGTCTTAAAGATAAATACAAAGATGATTTTGGTGCTATGGTTGGTGCATTAACATCAGGATTTGGAGGTTAATAAATTAAAATATACATAAATACGATATGAAAAATAAAATGATGACGTTTGAATCGTTTAATCTTGTTAAAGAATTAAATGAATCTCATGATAAGTTCAACGAAGAATTATCTTTAAACGAAGCCTTTAAATCTGGATATCTCAGAAAGCTTTCTTCTCAAGAAAAAGGAGCTCGTTGGCAATCAGGATTCGCAAAAGATTTCTATAAATATGCAAAAATTAAATTAGACGAAGTTACTAACGAAGATTTTATTGTATTATCTAATCCGTCTGAATGGTGGACTCAGAAATATGCTAAAAACGATAACGCAATCGGATTTTTTGTAGATGATAATCCAGAATTTATTAAAGCCTTAAAAGAAAAAGGTAAAATGAAAAACGCTCAGGGCATTGGTGTTCTTTTAACTATTATGCGAGGTGCACGAGGTATGTGGTATGGTTTCGCTCAAGATCCTGGATCTTCCTTTTCAAGACACAGAAAGAGTCCTACTGAAAGATATGGAGTTCTTGCAGATGAATATGATGTGAGTAGTGCTTATGGATGGCAAAGCGGAGTTAAAGCTAAAATTACTAGAAAAAACTTAGAAGAAATTGGAAGTAAAGTTTATGTTTTAGATATTGATGCATTACAAGAAAAATATGGTGCTTCTGAATTAACTACTAAACGTGCAATTTCTAAATCTGGTGCTGCTGCTTTACTAAGTCCTAAGGAAGTTCTAGCGGCTAATAAAGCACGTTACGAAAAAATTCTACAAGATCGTTTAGATCCAAAATTAATGTTTGAGGATGTTAAAGAATCAATGGCTAAATATACAAATTGGTTATCTAGTAAAGTATCAGAAATTACATTAGATGGCATGGAATACGAAAATAGTAATTATTTTAACGAACAAAAAGTTAAATGGGGTTCTTGGAATGAGAGTCTTATGAGACCTATCGAAAATATGTGGAGTTTGTTAAATAAGTTTATGAATCGTTATTATGACTTCTTGAGAGATCAAGCACATGTTGAAAGATTGCAAGAAAAACTAGCTAAAGCAGATTCGACAGAAGCTCAGAAGATTCAAAGTGAAATTGATTACTATGCAAAATCATATAACAGATTCGTAAAAGAAGCTAGGAGTTATAGAGATTACGTATTAAAATATAAAAAGGACGTTGATGCAATTGTTTCAAAATAAATTTAAGAGATATAATCAATTTGTATTCGAGAAGTTAATTAATGAATCAGATGATATTATTTTAGAAGGCGGTGCCTTCGGTCATATGGCTCATCCTTACGATGATATTAATTTAACATTTGGAGAAATTAAGAACATGATATCTGATGCTTTGCAAGGAGGATTAGATAAAGAAGTAGTTGCTTCTGAAAAACTAGATGGACAAGCGATTGCAGTATCTTGGAGAGATGGAGAATTAGTTGCTGCAAGAAACAAAGGCCACTATAAAAACTCAGCTGCTGGAGCAATGAATGTTCAACAAACGATCGATAAGTTTGCAGGGAGAGGTGATATAAGCGATGCATTTGGTTTTGCTATTAAAGATCTATCCGGTGCTATATCAAGAATAGATGCAAAGAAGCGAGATGATATATTTAAGAATGGCAAATCGTTTATGCATTTAGAACTAATATATCCACCAACTACTAATGTGATTAATTATGATGCATATCGATTAATATTTCATAGTGCTACTGAATATGATGAAGCAGGGAATCCTATAGGAGAAGATAAAGCTTCTGCTGCTTTATTAACAAAACTTATTAAAGGTGTTAATGCAGATATTCAAAAGACTTATACAATAGTACCTCCAAAAGAAATGCAATTCACTAAAAATATTAATTATGAAGCTGATCGAGCAGAATTCTTTAAAGAACTAGCAAAGATACAAAAAAATGCTGGTATGAAGGATAATCAATCTATAAGTGATTATATTAGAAAGGAATATACAGATTTAATAAAAGGTGCTGCTGATAAATATAGTTATGATATTCCTGATGATGTTTTAGAAAAACTAATTAGGAGATTCGCTTTTGAAGATAAATCTTTCAGAATACCACAATTCAAAAAAGCAATATTAAATAAAGACTTTTTAGATTGGGCATTAAAGTTCGATAAAACCGGAGTTAAAAATTATTACAAAGAGGTAATTGGACCTATTGAATTATTGTTCTTAAAACTTGGAGTTAAAGTTATTAAATTAGCTACTGGTTTTTTAGCAACTAACCCGGATAAAGAAGTTCAACGAATCAAAGATGAACTGGAAAAACTTATTAAGGATGTTAGAGCTGGTGACAACGAAGTTAAAGTTGCTAAACTAGAAAGAGAACTTCGTAGACTTGAAGCTATTGGAGGATTTGATGCAGTAGTTCCATCTGAAGGAATTGTATTTCAATATAAAGGAAAAACATATAAATTAACAGGAGCATTTGCACCAATAAATCAGATACTAGGTACTATCAAATACATGAAATAAACTTTTTGTAAAATTGTTCATATAATTATTAAATAATATTTTATGGCGATTATCCAACAAGAATTTCAACACGATCCATGGAAAATGTTAGTAGGTTGTATTATGTTAAATCAAACACATAATCGACAAGTAAGAAGAGTAATATACGACTTCTTCGAATCATATCCATCACCACAATCAATAACCGAGGAATCAATACCTGATATAGCTGAGAAATTAAGGCCATTAGGTTTTTACAATCGTAGAGCTAATACAATATATCGCTTTTCACAAGAATATATAAATAAAGAATACGAACATGTATCTGAACTTTACGGCATAGGAAAATATGCATCAGATTCATACGAAATATTCATAAATGATAATAACGATGTAAATCCAACTGATAAGATTTTAAATGCATACTTACGAGGTGAATTTATAGATCAATAAAAGACTGGAGATATATATTAAAACTAAAAAAACGAAAACAAATGAATAATTTGAAAAGCTACGATGAATTTCTTTTTGAAGCTTCTAAAGCTAAAGAAATTGAAGACAAAGTAAATGATTTAGGCGAACCAAAAGATGATAAGCCTGAAGCTGAAAAATCTATGAAAGATTCTTCAGAAGGACCTAAAGAAGTTGGTGCTGAAAAGGCCGATGTTAAAAAGGACGAATTGAAAAAGGATGATAAGGCTGATGCTGAAAAATCTATGAAAGATTCTTCAGAAGGACCTAAAGAACCTAAAGAAGAAAAAATCGAAGATGTTAAAGAAATGTCTGAGTACAACGAGAAACATGATAAATATGATGATCGTCTTGTAAACATGACTATTGGAAAAGTTTTAGATTATCTAAAAACTAAAGACCCTAACGCATATAAAGATATTGAGGCTTATTTAGAAAAGAACTTTAAAGATTTAACTAGTGCAGATGAATCTTGGTTTACTACTATGACTGCTTAAAACTAAAAAATGTCTGCAGGATTATCAAATTTAATTTCATTATACAATCAAGAAGGTCGAGATTTTGTTCTTGACCTTCTTGATAAATTTGTAGTAATTAAAGAAAAGAACAATGGTGCCAATCTTTATTTTAAAAAGGATGGTGACCATTTGTCATTTTATAGGTCTAATTTAAAACCTATTTCTATAATTGATAGAACAATTACATCTATTTATGAAAAGCCAATAAATCATATATTATCGGTAACTGAAGGTATTAAGTTTCCATCAAATTATATGTATGGTATTAAATATGATTATGTTAATGAATCTATAACATTAGATGAAATTCGTGTATATAAATCTAGAAGTAATATAAAGTTTATTGATGATTTGCAAATATTACAAGAAAACGCAAAGTCTTTGGAGATAAACTCTCCTAAAATAATACATTACGGTAGACTTAGTAATAATCAAAAGACTGAATTACTAAAAGTAATAGTAGATCCAAGTTTATTGGAATCAAATTTATCTAATATTTTTAATACGAATAATAACGAATTGATAATCAAATTTCTTGATAAAATGAACGAAAATGTATCGGCAAAAATATTAGATCCTAAAAAGGAAATTAAGATTAAGAACAAGGTAAGAGAACCTTCGGATACTTATTCAATTGCTTTACAAGATGTTCTTGAATTTATACAAACGTTTAACTTTGATACAATAAAAATTAAAGGCGAAGATAACGATCAAAAAATCTTAAATATATTAGCCGATGTATATGCTAAGTACATGGCAAAGAATGGCTACAAATATTCAGGAATCGAAGATTTAGATGGACCTAACTTTTCGAAGAATATACCATCATTTGATGTTAACTCTAAATTTGTAATAAATAAAAACGCACAAAATTATCTTGCAAAATCTCAGATTAATAAAGACTTGTTTAAATTGTTTTTAGGAACTTTTATCAAGAAGAAGAAAAAGACTACTGTATTAATCGACGAAAACACAAGATTCGAAATCAATAAAATAATAGATATTATTATGGAACGTATCAAGACAAAACCTATTGAAAAGGAAACAGTTCCAACGTTTGAAGAATATTTCTATAATCGTTATCAAAAGCGTGCATTGATGGAAGCCGAAGAATTGACTGATGAAGAAACATATATTATTGAAGGTGCTTCAGTAACAGATAAATCTCAAGGAAAGACTAAAGTAAATATAGTAGTTGGGAGATTCCAACCACCGACGTTAGGGCATATTAAATTATTAAGACAATTACATGCAGTAAATAGCTTGCCGGTAGTAGTCGTACAAGTAAGATCTAAGAGTGGACAAAAAACTCCATTTGATAATGAACTTATTACCAGAATCTGGATGGATATCACTAAGCAATATAAATTTATAGAAGGGGTTGTAGAAACACAAACTGGATTTATATACAATATTATAGATGCTTTACGTCCATTATACGAACCAGTACTATGGGGAACTGGAAGTGATCGATTAAAAGATTATGAAAGACAAATTTCTAAGTATGGACCTGAGGCAAATGTATTAGAAGAATTTCAGCCACACGAAGTTAAAAGAACTGGTAAGAATATAAGTGCAACAAAAGTAAGAGAAGCTATTTTAGAAGATAATCAAAATGAATTTAAAAAATTAACTCCTAAAGCTGAACATAGATATTACAAACAATTGAGAGCTGAGTTATTGCAATCAAAATGATATATATTAAAAATAACACAAAATTATGTCGGAATCATTAAACGAAGGACGCCATCAAGTTAAAAGGCGTTATGGAGCACATGGAAGAATTCGTGTAAACGAAAATGGTGCTAAAGTACGAGAAACTATAATCAAGTATATAGGTAAAAATTACGTTACCGAAGAAGATTTACATAATCATTTAATTCGTTTAGAAGAAGATCGTGGCGGTGTTAAAGTCAATAAAGCAAAATGGTTTGCAAGAAATCAAAAATTATTCTCAACATTTGAAAAGCGAGGCAATCGTTATTATTCATTATCTAAATATGGAATGAGAGTTTTAGAATTGCTGAACAACAAAACGGTTAAGAAAACTTTAAACGAAAGTAATTTTAAAAATATGCCTTCATTATCAGAATGGATCTCGATAAACGAAGCCGAAGTAAATGAAGCTAAATATAATAAAAAGACATTGATGAAAGCCATGAAAAAAGATGATGGTATGATTCAATTAGGTAATGGCCAAGAATATGTCATTTACGCATTTGATAATGGTAATGATGATAACGATTCAATGTGGGGTGATAAAACTATTTTTGCATTAGACCAAGATGGAGGAGAACATGAAGTTAAATACTCTGATATCGTAAGCTATAAAGAATAATTTTAGTTATGCCAGCAACATCAAAAACTCAATTCAGACTTTTTGGACAAGTATATGGAGTTCAAAAATTTAAAAAGACTAACGGTAAAGAGGGATTAGATCCTAAAGACTTAGATCCTAAATATAAAAAACAAATCGTAGATATGGCCGACGACATGAAACAAAAGGACGTTAAAGATATGATTGATGTTGATTATCAAAAGTTGCCAGATGAAGTTAAGGAATCTTCTAGCGACGAGCTAGAAATTGGAACTAAAGTTGAAATGGAACATACTGATAATAAAGAAGAGGCTGCGAAGATCGCAAAGGATCATATATCAGAGGATCCTAATTATTACTCAAAATTATATAAAGCTGGTTTGATCGATGAACCAGATGCTATTGAACTTGCTAAAAAGGCATTTGAAAACAATGCAATGGCAACTCCAGGAAGCGTAAATGGTATGGGAGATGTTGCATTACCTGGAAATCCTGGTACAGACGAAACAGGGAGCGGCGATATTGCTGCTACATCTGCATTAACAGATGACGATGAGGAAAATGACGATGATGGTAAGAAGATTTACAAGTTCTTAAAATTCAATGCATTTATTGGTAAATAATTTCTGAAACTACTTAAGTTTCTTTGCATATAACTATTAAACTATACGCAAAATGAAATTTTTAAAAATTAGACCTGTTAAAGATCCTACAAGAGGAACTTCAAAATCTGCAGGTATCGACCTTTACATTCCATTTGAAATATCAACTATTGAATTGAAGCCTGGAGAATCTACATTAATTCCATCAGGCCTTAAAGTGGATGTTCCGAAAAATCATGTTTTTGTTGCAATGAACAAAAGCGGTATTGCTACAAAAAAGGGACTTAGTGTTGGTGCTTGTGTAATTGACGAAGACTATCAAGGTGAAATACACATTCACTTAACAAACGTATCAAATAAATCAACTACAATCGAAGGTGGTGATAAAATTGTACAATGTCTTATATTACCTATTAATTACGAAGGCGTAGAAATGGTTAGTGATGAGAGTGAAATGTGGAATGGCGAGGTGACCGAAAGAGGATCCGGTGGGTTTGGATCGACTGGCACTAAATAAAATATAAATATGAATAATTCAATGCAAGGAGCACCACAAATCGGACTGAATAATACAACAGAAATTAAATGTGAAGAATGTGAATCTGAATTCTTCGTACAAGCATATAATTTACGTAGAGCATCTAAATTATTAACCGGATCTCAAAAAGATATGGTTATGCCAATACCAATTTTTAGATGTGCTGAGTGCGGTAATGTTAACGAAGAATTTAAACCAAAAAAATAAATGATATTAGATATTGAAAGCAAATGGAATAACATTCGAATCTCTTATTTCGATAAAGAAGGTAATGTTAAGTTAAAAGATTATCGAGTAAATGATATTCAGAATTGGACGGTGTGTTCCGAAACCGATAAAAACAAAAATACAGATTACCGAAATTGGGATGGTAAACCTGTCAAAAAAGCAAAAGATCGTTATTTAAATAAATGGTCAATGTATGAATTCATACAGAATAACGAAGATCTAGAAGAATTATCAGCATTAAACTTTCCTAAAATATATTCAATCGATATTGAAACCGAAGTTATCGATGGTTTTCCTAATCCAGATATTGCAAGAGAACGTATCACAACAATTGCAATCGCAACTCAAGATAAAAAGGTAATGGTATTAGGATGGAAGCCTATTACTAAAGAACAAGAAAAACAAATTTACGATAATACAAAAAATCACTTAAAAGCATTTGGTGATTGGGAATTTAAATACGTAAATTTCGACGATGAATATAATATGCTATACACATATATACATCGTTTATTACCAACTATGGCATTTGTAACAGGTTGGAATTACATTGGTTTTGACTGGAAATATATTTACAATCGATGCAGGAAATTAGGAATCGATCCTGCACAAGCCTCACCATCTAAAAAAGTTAATAGAGATAACATTCCTTTGCATATCGCAATGATGGATTATCTTGACATATACCGTAGATTTGATCGTACTGTCGCAGTAAAAGAAAATAATACATTAGATTTTGTATCACAAACAGTTTTAGGTGCACAAAAAATTAAATACAACGGTACCTTACAAGAATTATACGAACAAGATTACGATAAATATGTTTTCTATAACGCAGTCGATGCGGCATTAGTAGTAGAAATTCACGAAAAAATTGCAACACTTAATGCGGTATTATCAGTCTCGGTTTTATGTAATATTAGTTTATATAAATCCGTATCTGCTGTAAATATTACCGAAGCCTTTTTATGGAAAAAATATTACGAACGAGGTTTTGTTGTTGGTGATGAATTTATTAGACCTGGTGAACGACAAGGTTATGAAGGTGCATACGTTAAAGAACCTCAAACTGGTTTTTACAAAGGAGCTGCATGTTTTGATTTCGCTTCTCTATATCCATCAATTATGAGACAAATAAATATTTCTCCTGAATCCTTTATTAAAAAGGAAATGAATCAAGAAAAACTTGCTGAATTAAGGAAAGATAAAACTAAGATTGTATCAGTCACTGGTGCTGTTTATCATAAAGAAGATAGCGCAATGAAAGATATTCTCACAGAACTATATTCGAAACGTAAGGTGCATAAGAAACGACACCTTGAATTAGAAGTTGAAATACAAAAACTAAAAAAACAATTAAAATAAATTATGGATAAACCTAAGTTATTTACCGAAAGGATTCCTTACAAACCTTTTGAGTTTCCAACCTACTATTTAGATGGATGGTTACCACAAGCACAAGCGTTTTGGTTACATACTGAAATACCTATGCAAAGTGATGTTAAAGATTGGAAAGAAAAATTAACCAATTCTGAAAAAAATCTAGTTGGAAATATCCTTTTAGGATTTGCACAAACTGAATGTGCAGTATCTGATTATTGGACTACTATGGTAACTAAATGGTTTCCTAAACATGAAATACGCCAAATGGCAATGATGTTCGGTTCACAAGAAACAATTCATGCAGTTGCTTATTCTTATTTAAATGAAACGTTAGGTCTTGAAGATTATGAAGCATTTTTACATGAACCAACTATCGCTGAAAAATTTGAACACCTAACTTCAACTTCAGCGGATTATACGCATAATGATTTAGCTAAAGATCCTAAAGCTAGAATGGAAGTAGCTAGATCCCTTGCTATATTTTCTGCTTTTGCAGAGGGTGTTAGTTTATACAGCTCTTTTGCAGTCTTATATAGCTTCCAATTAAGGAATCTTTTAAAAGGTATTGGTCAACAAATGAAATGGAGTGTACGAGATGAATCATTACATTCAAGAATGGGTTGTGCTTTATTTCGTCACATGTGCGAAGAATATCCCGAATTAAGAGATGAGGTTGAGGAATCCGTACAAATTGCTGCCAAATTAATGGTTGAGATGGAACATAAATTTATAGATAAAATGTTCGAAGAGGGAGATTTAACTAATCTTAAGAAAAAGGATCTTAAAAACTTTATTCTAGAAAGAGCTAACGAGAAATTAAAAGAATTAGGATATAAACCAACAATGGAGTATGATAAGGAATCTGCAGCCGAATTAGAATGGTTCGGTCATCTTGCAGGTGGAGTAACTCATACAGACTTTTTCGCAACTAGATCTACTGATTATTCTAAGGCTGGTGAAGGCGATGACTGGGGTGATATATGGTAAACAATAAAAATATAAAAAATTAAATGAAGAATTACGCAGAAGAATTAGGTTGGGAAGTAGACGTAGACTTTCCAGGTTGGGGTAATAATCAACCATATATCGAAACAATATCAAGAGGATATTTATTAGATGGAGAAACTCCAAAGGATGCTTATTGGAGAGTTGCTACAACAGTTGCAAAAAGACTACAAAAACCAGAATTAGCAAGTAAGTTTTTTAATTATATTTGGCAAGGATGGTTATGTTTAGCATCACCAGTATTAAGTAACACAGGAACCGATCGAGGATTACCTATTAGTTGCTTTGGTATTGATGTTGGAGATTCTATTTACGAAATCGGTAGAAAGAATTTAGAAATGATGTTGCTAGCGAAGAATGGAGGTGGCGTTGGTATTGGAGTAAATCAAATACGTCCAGCCGGCTCACCAATCGCACTTAATGGAACTACCGATGGTGTTGTACCTTTTTGTAAAATATATGATTCAACAATTATTGCAACTAATCAAGGAAGTGTAAGACGTGGTGCTGCTTCAGTAAATCTAAATATAGAACACGATGATTTTCTCGATTGGTTAGAGATTCGTGAACCTAAAGGAGATGTAAATAGACAATCTCTGAATTTGCATCAGTGTGCTCTAGTTGGGGACAAATTTATGAGAAAATTACAAGATGGGGATCCTGATGCTCGTGAGAGATGGATGGCGCTTTTGAAGAAGCGTAGACAAACCGGAGAACCATATGTAATGTATCGTGGAAATGTAAATAAAAATAACCCAGATGCATATAAGAAAAACGGATTAAAAGTTTATATGACAAACATCTGTAGCGAAATCGTATTACATACCGATGAATCGCATAGTTTCGTATGCTGTCTCAGTTCTTTAAATTTATCAAAATACGATGAGTGGAAAGATACTGAATTAGTATATTACTCAACTATGTTCCTCGATGGTGTACTCGAAGAATTCATACAAAAATCTAAATACCGTCAAGGTTTTGAAAACGCCGTTCGTTCCGCCGAAAAAGGCAGAGCCTTAGGTCTCGGAGTTCTCGGATGGCATACATATTTACAACAAAAAGGAATACCCTTTGAAGGTCTTCAAGCGCAATTTGAAACTCGAAAAATATTCTCTCAAATTAAGGCACACTCTGAACATGCTTCACAAGATATGGCAAAACAATACGGAGAGCCCCTTTGGTGCGTAGGAACCGGAATGAGAAATTCGCATCTTCGAGCAATCGCCCCGACCGTTTCTAATTCGAAATTGGCTGGTGGTGTTTCGAGTGGTATTGAACCCCTTCCTGCAAATGTTTATACTGAACAAAGTGCAAAAGGAACGTTTATTCGAAAAAACAAAGAGTTAGAAAAGGTACTACGAAAAGTTGGAATTAATAATAAAGAAACGTGGGATTTAATATTACAAGATGCTGGAAGTGTACAAGGAATCGATGAATTAGATAATTGGTGTTATTATGAAGGTAAACTAAATCAAATATCTGAATTACCTGAAGGTGCTGAATACGACAAAGTTAAAAATGTATTTAAAACATTTAGAGAAATTAATCAATTAGAATTAATTCGTCAAGCTGGTGTTAGACAACAATACATTGATCAAGCAATGTCTCTTAATTTAGCGTTTCCTAAAGAAGCTACTCCTAAATGGATAAATCAAGTTCACATAGAAGCTTGGGAAAAAGGTATCAAAACTCTTTATTATATGAGAACTGAATCCGTTTTACGTGGTGATATTGCTGCTCAGGCAATGGATCCTGATTGTGCACATTGCGAAGGATAATTATGGTAGTGGGTTTTGTGTTTGATATTAGATATATAATTCTCTGAGCTCCGAACGCTGAGCGCAAAACCCACAAAATAATTTATTAATATAATGAAGAAATTCTTATTAGCCATTAATGGCCTGTTTCTTGCTGCAGGCATATATGCACAACAATGTGATTTAGAAATGTTAAACATGGATTGGGATAATCAATCTATAACATTAACTTTAAATAATAATGTTTGTTCTAATTCATCAACACCAACATGGGTTCCTTATCCAGATTCAGTATATGTAGTACAATTAGGATTAAGTTACGATGGTACTACTTGTATTATTCCATCTAATTCTACTAATTTTTATCCACCATTAGGATTGAACGATACCCTTACATATACCTTTAGTGATTGGACAGACCCTTTTAATTGTTTTGAAAGCGCATTTGATTACTATCAAGAAACTTGTATAGCTACGGTTTCTGTTGTAGGTCCCAATAATTCTATTAACTTAGATATGAATAATGGAAATAACTATATAGGATTCAATCCGATATGGGATAACTGCTATAATACAGTTAACGTTATTGAATTAGTAAATAATGATAGAGAAGTAACTGGTGTATTTGATATTTTAGGTCGATATATTCAAAAGGATATAATCGGATTAGAATCTGGAAAAATGTATCTAATAAGGTATAAAGATGGTACTATAACAAAGTTATTTTATTGAAACTAAAGATCTCTAACTGCATATAATAATTAAAATATAAAACTTATGCAGTTAGAGATTACAAAAATTTATCCAGGACCTCTTACCAATACGGTAAAGAAACTCCTACTAATGGATCAATCAGTATACCTTAATCTTACCGATGATACCATATTTTCGAATTCGTATTTGCCAACTAAAGATGTTGCAAAAATCGTAATTACTCCAACAAGTGAAATATTTGAATTTGAACAAAAACCAGATATGCCAGTTAAGATATCGTTCTTTGCTGGTCAAAAACTGATTGATTGTTTAAAATTCTTTGATATTCACAATTTGAGAGGTACATTACATTACTATCAAGAAGGCGAGGAGTATTTCGCTGAAAAGCTAATTATTCGAGATGGTGTTCTTGAAGTTACTTTGCATTGTGCCGATGTTTCGCTCGGTTTTACTACAATGTCCGAAACTCAAGTAAGTGCCGCATTTGGTAAAGATAATTCAATATATGAATTCGATCTTTCGCAAGAAAATTTATCAAAATTAAATAATCTTATTACGTTAGATAAAAATGAGTTATTTAAGATCTATTCAGATGAGCGTGGTGTTCATGTTGCTGGTGATACTTATGATATTATTATCGACGATTCGATAACCGAAACTCACAACTCAGTAGATTTATTTAAAACATTCTTTTCTAGAATTGATAAAGAATCATATAAAGTAACCGTATGTCAAAATAAACTTCTATTAGATTCAGAAGATTCTTCAACTAGGGTTGCTCTTAACCTTGCAATAAAAGCTTAATGAAAGAATTAGAAGCGAAAATAAAATCGATGGAGCATGAAAGCTTGATGAATTACAATCTCGAGCAAGCAATCAAATTAGCGATTAACTCAATTTATGGTGCATTTGCTAATGATTACTTTCATTTCCGTAGTACTGATATTGCCGAAACAGTTACGCTTCAAGGTCAAGATGCTATTAAACATACTGAAGTAAATGTAGAAAAATACTTCAAAGAATTTTGGCACAAAGATAAAAAACTACATGAGGCAATGGGTATTACTGGTGAAGTAAAACCATTAACACAAAATGTTTGGAAATATACTGATACGGATTCAGGATATATCATATTTGAAGAAGTAATGGAATCGTGTAATTGGCAAGGTACGGTAATGGACTTTATCTTAAAAATTAATAAGCATAGGTTAGCTGATTATATTAAAATGGTTCTTCAAAAATATGCAGAATCATATAATTCGGATAACTTCTTAGATTTTGAACTTGAAACCATTGCACATAATGCAATATGGGTAGCGAAAAAGAAATATGTACAAAACATAATTTGGAAAGATGGTAAAACTTTCGATGCAGGATCTTACATATCAACAAAAGGTTTAGAAATTATTCAATCATCTACACCAGCATTTTGTAGAGATAAATTAACAGATCTTGTTAAATTTCTTTTTTCTAAAGATAAATTAGATAATGATGCTATTGGTGGATTAACACGAGTACTTAAAGAAATTAAGAAAGAATTTCAACTAGCTGATATTGAACAAATATCATCAAATCGTAGAATAGGTGATTACAATAAATTTGTAATAAATGATACAAACGAATTTGAATTGGCTAAAGGATGTCCGATACATGTTCGAGCTGGTGCACATCATAATTATCTTATTAACAATTCAAAACAAAAGAATGATTTTGAAATGATTAAAACTAGCGATAAAATTAGGTGGTATTATGCATCGGATCAATTTTGTGATGTATTTGGTTATTTACCTGGAAACTTCCCATACCAATTAGCACCTAAAATTGATATAGACCGACAATTTGAAATGTTTATATTGGAACCATTAAATCGAATTATCATTCCATCAGGAATGCCAAGACTAAACCGAAGTTTAGCATACACAATATCATTATTTTAAAAAAACAATAATATGAAATACACAGTAGACGAAGAAAGAAAAACAATAACAATTCATAATTTTGGATTGAATTTAAAAGTTTATGATTTAACAGTAGCTTTCGAAGGATATGAAAACTTTGAAATAATTTGCAACTGTAACACAGATCAATCAGGCTTTAGTAGTAACGGAAGAAGTTATGAGAATTATACATACGTACCAGAATCTAATGGATGTAGTAATTGTAACTGTAATTGTAAAAATTAAGAATATATATGGCAAGTAAAGAATTTTCATTTGAAGATTTAAATAAATCTTTATCAAAGCATTCTCTATATGGAGAAACTATGGATAGGAGTACCTTTTCTAAAATCGATGAATTTATAGGAACTGGAAACTATTTATTAAATGCCTGTTTATCAGGTAGTTTATTTGGTGGTATACCAAACAATCGATCAGTATGTTTTGCAGGACCTTCAGGAACCGGAAAAACATTCTTATTATTAAATGTAGTAAGACAAGCGCAAGAGCAAGGCTATCAAATCGTTTTTTACGATTCGGAAACTGCAATTGATATTGAATTGATTCAAAAGTTTGGAATTGATCCAAAGAAATTTAGATATGAACCTTGTAATACAATACAAGAATTCAGAACATCTATAACTAATTTAGTTAAAATATTAAGTGAACAAAAACGAAAAGGAGCTGAAGTTCCTAAAATTATGGTTTGCTTGGATTCATTAGGTAACCTTGCTTCTCAAAAGGAGATTGATGATGCAATGAGTGGTAGTGATAAAGCCGATATGACAAGAGCTAAAACTATTAAATCATTATTCCGTATACTAGGAACTCAATTAGCAGAATGTAAAATACCATTTGTATTTACAAATCATACTTATTCCGGTCAATCTTTTATACCTATCGTTACAGCAGGTGGTGGTACTGGACCTGAATATTTCGCTTCAATTATATTATTTTTAAGAAAAGCGCAGTTAAAGGAAGGACAAGAAAAAGCCGGTATTGTGGTGACAGCGACTCCAAATAAAAATCGTTTTGCTAAACCTACTCCAGTTAAATTCATAATTCACTTTAGTAAAGGTATGAATAAATTCATGGGATTACAAAATTATATTTCGTGGGAAAATTGCGGTATTGCAAAAGGGAATATTATTCAAGCTAAAGATATTGATAAACAAAAAATATCAGACAAAGAGAAAGATAAATTACGAGAAACGATATGGACATCCAAAAAGAATGGATTAGAACTCGCATTCATCGGTAAAGAAACTGCAAGGAAATATGTCGCAAGACATGAAGATGATACAATCGATATACAAGAATTATTTTCTCCAGTAGGATTTCCACAAGAAGTTCTAGAAAATTTAGATAAAAACATTATTCAACCTAGCTTCTCTTACGGAACTAACGAAACAATCGTTGATGAGTTAGAATCTATAATAGAATCAAATGACGAAGAATGATTTTAAAATAAAGTATATCATTGGAACGTATAAAGATAACGAAGACTATCCAAGTAAAGAAGATCTTTTTGCGATTGCCGATATGTGGTATCATTTAGAAGGTGGTAAATCCTTTATTCATGAATATAGAGGCCTTGAAGATAAAGGTGAGACAGTATTTACGAATGCTCTTGTAAAAGAAAAGGATTTACCAAATTCAACTAATGAATTAATAGCCGAGCTAGTAGAATCCGAAAATATATTGGTATTTAAGGAAACTAAACATACAAATTACTATATAATAAATAAACGTTAACATATTATGCTCGATATCGTAGAATTTGAAAAAGTCTTTTATTTATATACATTAGACAATCCAAAATATTTTAAATCAATTAAGCAAGAATTCTTTGAAAACGAAGATCTTGGTTTAATGTATCGAGTATCTCAAACGTTCTTCGAACGATTCAAAGAATCACCATCATTAGATCAATTAAAACTTTTAACGAAAGATCCTAAATTTAAAGAACGTTTAACTGATTCTTTAGTTGATCTCGTTTTTGGTCAAAATCTAAAAACATACGATGATTCATGGATTCAAGAAACTACAGAAGCTTGGATATTATGGAAAAACTTAGATAAAACAATATTAGATACAATTGAATATGTAAAAACTGTAAAGGTAACTCCACAAAATATCAAAGATATTGTTAATAAAACTAAAGGATTATTTGTTGAAAATAATTCAATTGTTTTTGATGAATCTTTAGGTTTAAATTTCTTTGATCCTGATTCACACAAACCATCTGATGAAAATAGAGTAACAACAACTCATCAATGGATAGATCAACGAACTTCAGGTGGATATACATTAAAATCTTTAGTGGTTTATGCTGGTGAACAAAACATTGGTAAATCTATTTGGTTAGCAAATGATGCAGTTAGATATATTCAAGAAGGACACGATGTTGCATTTATATCTGCCGAAATGTCCGATGGAGATGTGGTAAAACGTTTAGGCGCAAATTTATTAAATGTAGCAATTTCTAAATATCGAGATTTTGCAAAAGATCCTAACAAAGTTAAGAAAAAATTAAATTCCCTTTCAGGATCAATCATTCCTCCAGGAAACTTATATGTAAAAGAATTTCCAACATCACAAGCTACGGTTCCAGATCTAGAATCTTATTTAAGAACTCTTGAAGATACAAAAGGAATTAAACTAAAGGTAATTGTTGTTGATTACATTAATATATTAGCAAATCACCGAAATCCTAATAGTGAAAATACATACATGAAGATTAAGCAAATAGCCGAAGATCTTCGAGCAATGGCACAAAGGAACGAGTGGTTAATTATTACAGCAACACAAATTAATAGAAGCGGATACGATTCATCTGAAATTACTATGGGTAATATTGCAGAATCTGCAGGTTTATCACACACAGCCGATGTTATGTATGGTATTATACAAGACTCATCAATGCATTTAAATAATGAATATTGGTTAAAACTAATGAAAATGAGAAATGGTCAAGGTAAAAATAGTAAATGTAGGTATACAATAAATTATGAGTATATGAGATTAACAGAAACCGATGAAATTGTAGCTTCATTAACTTAATAAAATAAAAATTATGTGGGAAGACGAAAATAAAAAAGATAACGAAGAAAATAAAGTACCAGATCCGTTAGATAGAACAACATCTCTTCAGGATGATAAGATATTCAATAACAATTATGAACTAACTGAATATGATGGTACACCTATTAGTTTTACACCAGTTGATGGTTATGAATCTAATTTAACAGAAGCTGATATCGAATATGGAATGATATATGATATCGTTTCTAAATTCTTAGTCAAAAGTAAATACGAAAAATATAATAAACCTGATAAAGAAGGAACTTTTAAGAAACTAAATAAAATGCAAATAAATGAAGTATATTCATATACATTAGCTGAATTTAGTGGTTTTCCTAAAGTACAATTATTTTCAGTAGTGCAAGATTATTTTGATATCAACTCGAATAAATTTTATGATTCGTTATCAAATACGTTTAAAAAAGAATTAATAGAAGAATTAAGAAACGGAGGTTCATTGAAGGAGAAAACCGGAGGACCGTTATTTTAACAATATGATAATACCAAATGGTAAGGCTAAAAGAGCTTGGATAATATCCGACACACATTTTGGCGCTAGAAATAATAGTGTCGAGTGGTTAGAACGAATGACATTATATTTTGAAGAATTTTTCATTCCTCACGTAAAAGAAAACTATAAGAAAGGAGATATTCTAATTCATTGTGGAGATGTTTATGATAATAGACAAAGCGTTAATTTACTTGTATTAAATAAAACTCTAAATTTATTTGAGAAATTTTCTGAAATATTTGTAGATGGTATTTATGTGATTGCAGGAAATCATGATATCATGAGAAAAAATTCAAACGAGGTTACATCATTAGATACTCTTAAATATATCCCAAATGTAACTATATTAAAAGAACCTGCTACATTAAAAACAAAAACTTCAACATCTTTGTTAATGCCTTGGAGGAAATCTGAATCTGATGAAAAGGTAGTGGTTAGCGGAAGTAATGCTGATTATCTGTTCTGTCACACTACAATTCGTGGAGCTAAATTCGATAAATATCGACATTCTGGTGAAGGGTTAGCAAGCAACGAATGTAAACAATTTAAAAAGGTATTCACTGGACATATTCATTTAGCACAACAATATAAAAATATAAGATATGTAGGAAATCCATATCAAATGACTCGGTCAGATACTAATAACAAAAAAGGTTTTATATGTTTAGATTTTGAAACCGGTACCGAAGATTTTTATGAAAATACATACTCATCTAAATTTGTAAAGTTGTATATAAATCGAGCATTAGATTCAACAATGCAAGATTTAATAAATGCAGCGGATAATAATTTCGTTGATGTGTATGTACCTAACGATTATTTAATGAAATATCAAGTAACGCCATTAATCGATGCGTTAAGTAAAATATCTAAAAAACTAGATGTTATACCATTTGAATTAGATGATAATGATAATTTAATGGAATATGATATTGACTATGATAAAACTTTAGATACTTACAATTTATGCGAAAAATTCGTTGAAGGGATGAGTATCGAAGGTTCAACAAAAACTAAAGTTTTATCTTTACTTAAACAAGTATATTTACAAAATAGCAAATAATGAGAATAAAAAGCATAGAGTGGAAAAACTTTAATGGATACGGTAACGTACCATCTAAAATTGATTTTACTAAAGACGGTCAATTATATTTATTAGTTGGTCAAAATGGTGCAGGGAAAAGCACGATTGCTGAAGTACTAACATACGCATTATATGGTAAAGTTGAAGGTAAACGACTTGGTGATTTAGCTAACAGGATAAACCGAGGAATGGAAGTTGTGTTAAATATGTCTTGTAAAGGAAAGGATATTACGATCAAAAGAGGTATAACTCCTAACTATTTTGAATTGTTTATTAACGATGAACCATACGATCAAGCTGGTAATAAAAATGTACAAGATTATATGGAAACTGAATTATTAGACATTCCATATCAAGTATTTAAAAATATTATTATGTTATCGGTTAACGATTTTAAATCGTTTTTGACTATGTCACGAGGTGATAAAAGAAATATTGTTGATCGATTATTTGGATTCACTGTTATCAATGCTATGAGAGAATCTATACGAGAAAAACGTAGAGAAGTAAAACAAGATATCCAAACTTTATATGATGAATTGAATATACTTGAAGAAAGTATAGATTCTATCAACGAAAAAATTGAAATACTTAAAAAGGAGAAGCGAGTAGATCAATCAAAATTAATCGAAGAATATCAAGACAAGTTATCTACAATAGAGTTAAAACATACAGATACGTCAGATAAATTGAAAATATTAAATAATAGATATATTGATTTACAAAAGATAGTTCAAGAGAAATCATCTAGTGAATCAACTATTACCACTAATTTACTCGATATTAAAAAGCGGTTAGATTTATTTGAAAAAGATAAATGTCCTACATGTGGAAGTGAATTTGATATGCATGGAGAACATGGCCATATTAAAGAAAGTTTATTATCAGATGCAAAGACTAATAAGGTAGAATTAAAAGAAATTAGATCTGAGTTAGAAACTGCACAAATTAATCTAAATAAATGTGATGGATTTATTAGATCGTCAAAAGATAGTATCGTTAGGTTAGAAACTTTAACATCACAATACAAATATGAATTAGATCAAATAGTATCTAAGTCTGAGAAAAAAGACTTTCAATACCTTAAACAACTTATTACAGAAAATAATAAAAAGACTAAGGAAAAATCAGGTAAAAAATATAAGCAAGAAAACGAAGATAAGTTTTTAGAATTAGTAGAAACAATTCTAGGAGAGGAAGGTATTAAAAACCTTGCATTAAAAACTATATTACCTCCACTTAATGCATCAATAGAATCTATGTTAAAACAAATGCATATACCGCATAGAATTAGATTTGATGAAAAATTCGATTGTATCATAACATCATTAGGAGAAACAATCAATCCTAATACAATGAGTACTGGCGAAAGAAAGAAATCCGATTTTGTTATTATTATAGCAATGATTAAATTACTTAAAGTACGATATCCATCGATTAATTTACTTTTCTTAGATGAAATATTTTCATCAATAGATGGAGGTGGAATTCACGAAATTATAGCAATTCTAAAAGATACCGTCCAAGAAACAGGATTAAATACATGGGTAATAAATCACTCAGAATTACCAGTAAATCTTTTTGATATCAAAGCAGAAGCCTTTAAAGAAGGTGGATTCTCTAAACTAAATTTAGAAGCCATTACATAATGGATATATAAAGAGAATAACAAAATTATTTAAATAAATGTCTCAACTTTACGATTTAGAATTTAATAAAAGTGATGTAGTTCTACGTAATATATTAATAGGTGTACTCGCGACGCTTAATAATAAAATGTATTGGTATAATAGAATTAGCCAAACTGAGAAGAAAAAAATTAACATTCCATTTTATTTTAGTACTACTGGTGATGAACGGTTCTTAATGGATACGTTCATGAATACTGTTTCTGCTGGTGGAACTGATAAAACAAAAGCTGAGGGAGTATATAATCAAATACCTAGAGGTATTGTACAATTAGATAATGTTTCTATTGATGCAGGTTCAATGACTAATAAATTTGTTAGAGCCTTTTATCAAAGAACTCAAGAAGATGGAACTTTACGAACTAAAAGTTCAGAAGTGTTTATGGTACCTTTAAAGATGCCATTTACGGTTGATATTCACGTTAATACAAATTTAGATATATTTAAAGCTATTCAAAGAGCTATTCAAATATTCTATAAACATCAAATATTTCAAGTTGATATAGATGGTACTAGAATTCCTGCAGTTGCTTCGATGCCTGAAGATTTTTCTAAAGAACGTCCTATTGAATATTCGTTCGGTGATAAAAAGGAATGGAAGGTAACTTTTAATATAGAAGTTCAAACGTTCTTACCTATATTTAAAAATGCTGAGAACGGATTTATCGGTCCTAACAATACAGAATTCGACGCATCAAACGTAATGCAAGGATTTGGTTCAAATATTAATTTTGCAGATAGAGGTGGTATAAGTAGTATAAGTCCATTTGCTGCTGATTATGGTTCAAATGATAATGCATTCGGTCCTGGTAGTTCTAATCAATCAGCATCAGGCGTATCCGGTTTTGAAAATAACACAGGATCTAATACAGGAACATTTGATAATAGTGTAACGAACAATGTTAATGGAAACGGACCTAATCAATCAGGAAATCAAGTAGACCCTACAAATACAGATAATCGAGGTGGATATGGTCCTACATGGCCAGTAAGAAATCCAACACCATTACCAAAAGATGGAGGAGCTACATCGAGCTAAATTAACTTAATTATTAAAGATAAATATATAAACAAAATAAAAACTATACAATGAGTAAACTAAAGAATTTTGACGAGTTTGTCAATGAAAATTTGGTTATCGGAGGAACATATAAACACTTCGGACCTGGTTCATTGGAACCTATCATTCAAAAACTTATAGGCGAAGGAAAAAACGAATCTATTATTAGAACATATTTAACATCATTAGGTGTTGAATCTTGGAGGATAGACAATGCAATGTCTAAATTCGGTGGAGTTGAATTTTCTGGTGAAAAGAATATGAACGAAGCTAAATCAAAGAAAACCTTCGAAGAAACTGCAAATAAATTTCTTTCTGATATTAATGAAGAAGATGAAGAATCGATCGATGAAGCATCACGTTGGAAAGGGAAGGAAATATTTCCTAATTGGGTTAAACCAAATGAACTTTCTGGATTAATCAAAAAAGAAAAGGATTTAGAAAAAGGTTCTATGTACGCTTTATTAGACTTAGGTTTAGATGTTTGGCAAGCAGAATATGAATATGAAGGAAAGGTTGGACCTATACATGTATTTAAATCAACTGCTCAAGGAACTAGCGATGATTCTAATATAGAATTCACTGATAGTGAATTAAAATCTGCACTTAAGAATTTAGAAATTGCAGTAATGGAAGCTAATCAAATGACTATTAACGAAGCTAAAATTAATAAAAACGCTAAACGTTCAATAAAATCTCATAATAAAGTAAAACCAGGAATGGTTGCTATAGACTATAATGATGAGCCTTACACCGTTGTTGGAGTTGGTAAAGCTAGTGAATTACTTGATTTTGATGATAGTGGAATTGCAGCTGATGAAATGGATATGGATGAACCAGCAATCGCAACAATAGGAAGAGGTGGTTATGCTGTTTATTCTTATATGCCTGATGGAGCCGTTGTTTATGAATCAGAAGTTAATGAAGCTAGATTTGTAAAAGATTTTAATAAAGATGTTTTAGATGCTACTACAAAAGAGGAAGTAAAATCAATATATCCTAAAGCAGAATTCTTTATTGGTAAATCAAATCATTTCTTTGGAGAGCTTGAGGATAACTTATTCTTTAAAGCATATTATATTAAAGGACAATCTGAATTTGAAATTAAATCAATCTATTCTCAGAAAGGAAGTAACTATGTTCATTTATATCTTAATGAATCGGTAGACGAGGCAAAAAAATATACAGTAAATGATGTTGTGACCGCATGGAAAGATGCTTTCGGTGAAAATATGAAAGATACGGATAGAGCAGATATACCAAACGATATTAAATCGGATTATCGAGGTAAAGTTACTGTAAATGATTTAGAAGAAATATATGATGATCGCTATGGAGAAATGCCGGAGCCTGAGTTTTTAGAAGCTCTTGGAGAGTCTGTCGTAAATGAAGCTAAATTTAAGGAAGGTCAATATATTAAAGCCAAATCTAGTAGCGATAAATTTAAAGGAGATGTTTACGATAAAAGCAATAACGTAGATGGTTCCTATATTGACAAAGGCGCAACATTTGAGATTTACAAAATAGGCAAAGATGAAGTTCTTATTTGGAGTGATTCTAACGATGTGGAATACGCTATAGATCCAGATGATCTTAAACATTTTGTAAAAGAATCTGCAGTTAACGAAGCTAAAACTAAGAAAACTTTTGAAGATGCTGCTAATGCATTTCTTTTAGGTTTAACCGGAAGCGATCAAGTAGATGAAATGGCTGAAAACAAAATGCCAACTAACGAAGAGGTAACTAAATGTATTGCAGATGGAATGACTTACGAACAAGTTTGTGAGAAATATCCTGATGCAGATAAAGCAAAATTAAAAGAGATGTACGAGTCATGTGGTAAAAAACATGAAAGTACTGTTTCTGAAAAACTTAATAAAGAATCACTTCAAATCGAAGAAGGCGATGGTGAAGATATAGATGATATGATCGATGATCTTGCCGATGGCGATGAAGATGAATATCAAGGTCCTGATGATGAGGCTCCTAAAGATGAGGATTCTGATGATTCTGATGATTCTGAATCTGGTTTAGATAAAGCAGTTAAAGATGCTAAAAAAGATAAGAAAAAACTAGATAAAATTAAAGATATATTAACAAGTGAAGCGGAAGAAGTTGAGCTTGATAAAGACGGAAAAGAAGAAAAAGATAAAGAAAACATCGAAGACGAAGAAAGTGGAGATGAGATCGAAATCGAAGAATCCGTCGATAAAGAAAGTGATGCATACATGGCTGCAGTACTTGAAGGTCTTAAAAAGAAATTCAACAGGTAATATCCTAAAAAAAGCCGGAGATATATAATTAAATTCTATAATAAAAAAAACACAACAAAATGTCACAAGTTTTAGAAAATCTAGATTTGAGAGCTAAGCTAGAAAACTTATATGAATCATTAGATGAGCGTAACGGTTCTTCGAAAATGATTGTTGAGAGTTATATCAAGCAATTAGATCTTAGATCTGACTATTCAATTTTAAGAGATTGTGTTGCAGAAATGGTGCAATATGACTGGTTAAATCAAGTAGATACATTTATTAATGAGTCTACTAAATACGTAAGAGATAACGAAATATCTTTTAGTGTATTAAACACATTAGAATCTTTACATTCAAATAGAAATAAAGAAACTTTTACTTCTGCAATAAATACTTTGGAAGAATTAAAAGATCTTTCTGAATCGGAATTAAGAAAAAGACTTCCTAACAAAATGGCTACTCACTCATGGGTACCTGGAATTAAAGAATTAATTTCATTATCAGAAGCTTTATCAGGTAAAAATTCTTCAACAAATAATAACGTTACTAATAAAAGAACAGTATCTCCAGTTTTAGAAACTGAATCCGGTGAATTTATTTTTAATGTAGGAAAACGTCATTATTCAATGAATGAGAGCGGTGAAGTTAAATTAGCTAATAAAAATGATATTACATCAGAATTTTATTCGTTAACTCAATTGGCTGAAAACTTCGTTCCTACTGAAGAAGGATTAAGAATGAAATTAAATAATGGTATTGTTGATATCACAGTTAACGAAAATGAAGATGGAACAATAACAAAAGAGCTTAAATTAGATGGAGCTAAATTAGATGAAAATCATTTGTCATCTTCTTTAATGGCAACTGGTAAATTTAGAGCTGGTGAATATGATGTTATTAAAGTTTTAGAACATGCAGTTAATTCAGCTGAAAAACTTGTAGAATTAGATTTTGTTGAAACTATTACATCTAATGTTTATGAAGGTGTTGAAGTTAATATCCTAAAAACTGATAATGGAGTATATGTTAATAAGATTAACGCATATATGAACGAAAACGTTTTAATCAAGCCTGAAACCGCTTCAGACGCTATCAACTTAGTAATGGAATACGTAAACTACGATATTACTAACAGCGTTAAAGATTTACTTGAAGGTGAAGCTAAAATCGAAGAAGGTCGTAAAAAAGAGGAATCTGATATTTACGAAAGAATTGATTTTATTAAAAACGAAATTTCTAAAATCTCAGAATTAGGAATGGATGAAATGGCTGAAATTAAAGAAGCTAAGAAAATTCTTAACGATTCACTTGAAGCAGAAAAAGCTAAATTGAACGCAATGTTCAAAACAAAAAATGTTGAGGTTCACGAAGCTTCTGACGCTGATTACGTACCTGGTGAAATTAAAATGTCTGTTAAAACATACAAACCTGGAACTAAAGTTCAAGTTAATGCAGGACAATTTACTGAGGCTGGTGCAAAAGATATGATTAGTGTTATACTTCCATCTAACGAAGTAGTTGATGTACAGAAGAAATATCTTGCCGTAGAACTATAATCTACCTTTACCCTTATATACTTTTGAATGGAGTCCTTCGGGGCTCCATTTGAAACTTGTACAGATCAGCAGCATATAACTAATATTAAACACATGATATGGCAAAAGTATATTTACGAAATAAAGATTTAGTAGCAGAGATTATTAAATCTAAGGAAGCTGGAAAATTAACTCCTGAAGCAACCGAAATGTTAATACTATTATCGGAAAGAGCAATCCGTAAATTAAAATATAAAAATCCAGAAGATAGGCTAGATTGTCTAGCTTTCGCTCAATTAGATTTATTCAAATATTGGGATCGTTTTAAACCAGAAAAATCCACAAATGCATTTGCTTATTATACACAAATAGCAAAAAAGGGTTATGCTAAAGGTTGGAATAAATTACATCCTAAGAAATATTCAGGAACCATTAGTTTATCAGGTGCATCTGATGATGGTGGCATATACTCTATATGAACATTAAAAACAACAAGCCTAAAAAAAATTCTGGGTACAGTCAAGGATATTTTCCGATTAATGAATGCCAAAAATATATCGGACCTGGCCCAATAATATATCGTTCCTCATGGGAGCGAAAGTTTTGTATGTATTGCGAATCAAATCCGCAAATTGTACAATGGTCATCTGAGCCGGTGAAGATTAAATATATAAACAGTCTTGATGGTAGAGAACATTCTTATTTTCCTGATTATTATATGAAATTAGATGATGGCCAAGAATATCTGATTGAAGTAAAACCATCTTCACAATTACAAAAACCAAATCCACCAAAAAGAAAAACCAAAAAGGCAGTTGCGAATTACAAATATGCCTATGAAATGTATGTAACTAATATGTGCAAAGTACAGTTTGCCGAACATTGGTGTAATAAACGAGGATGGAAATTCTTATTAGTTACCGAAACCTTTTTTAATAAAAAATAATAATTCATGGGAGATAATATTAGAGGAGAGGCTTTTGCAGAACTACCAGAATTAGACGAAATTAAAGGTAACTTTGAGGCCTATGTTCAATTATGGGAAAGGAAGTATGGTGGTGGAAATCAAGCAGCTAAATATGCTTATGATTGGTTTGAGGAAACTTTAGCAGATAGAGATTCTACTTACATAGAATCGGCCGGTGGTCCTACGTTAACTTGGGGCAAATTATATCATTTTAGATATGATCCGGTAACAAGAGATCGATTATCGTATTTTGATAAATCTCCTATGATTCTATCGTTAGGTCAAGATAATAAAGGATTAGAGGTCGGATTAAATTTAAATTTCTTACCTAAAGTCGCTAGATATTGGATGGTTGGACAAATATTTAAGATATATGAAAAATCTATTATTAATGCAACAAAAGGAAATAATTGGAGACGAGCATCTGATCAAGAGGAAGTACAATTAGAATATAAATTATTAGAAGCTAATTTAGGTAAATGGGGATTAGGACATTGTATACGTAGATATTATCTAAATAAAATGAGCGAGATCGCAGTTATTTGTTACGAAGATTGGATTAGAGCCGTAATGATTAATTGGAATGATTACGAAGGTATACGTGAAAATGATGTAAAAACTTTATATGAACAGTATATCGTAAAGTCACAAAAAAGATAGGAATATATAACTTAATAAAAAAAAGAAAAAATGGCAGGATTTGTAGAAAGAGGCGATAATGCGAGTGGACCTAGATTCGTTGCATCAAATGCCTTAAAACAGCTTAGTTCTTTTGGGATGAAATACGATGACATGGTTCTTCGTAACTCACAAGCCGTTGGTATTGTTGAAGATCAATTTGGATGGACTTACGACCCTAGAGGTTTAGTTGGAGGTGATTATGATGATTACGCATTGTTTGCTAATTTAGCATTATCAGACATCGCTTTAAAGAAATCAATATCTGTATTTGATAAATCATATCCTAAGAAACGAGAAGAACTTAGGAGATTTGCAGTACAAGATGAAATTGAAGAAATATTAGATACACTTTGTGATGAGTGTGTTGTTTATGATGACAAAAATTATTTTTGCGATCCGCTTTTATTCGATGATGATTTATTAGCTGTTGACAAGGTTGAAGAAATACGAGGAGCTATTTCTATTAATTTTAAAAGAATATATCAATATTTTGGTTTTAATAACGATATCACCGCTTGGTCATACTTTAGGAAGTGGCTAGTTGATGGTTATCTTGCGTTTGAGATAATATATGATAACGATCAAAGAAACGTTATAGGATTTAAAGAAATCGATCCAATAACACTAGAACCTGGTATTGATGATCAGGGAAAACGAGTATGGAAACAATTTAAAGATGTTCCTGGAAAAGCTCGAATGTTATACGATTCACAAGTTATATACATATCGTATGCTAACATGAATTCGCCAACTCGAATATCTTATGTTGAAAGACTTATTCGTTCGTTTAATTTATTAAGAATCATGGAGCATTCTAGAATTATATGGGCAGTAGTTAATTCATCATTTAAAACTAAATTTATTATACCGGTTGGTGGTAAATCTAAAACAAGAGCAAAACAATCTCTTGGTGTTTTAATGCAAAACTATCGAGAACAAGTTGATTTTGATTATGATAGTGGAGAATTAAAAACAAATGGTCGTCCGATGATGCCATTTAATAAAGAATACTGGTTACCTGAAGGAGATGCTGGTTCGCCACAAATTGAAACTATTGGTGGTGATGGACCTGATTTATCTGATACAGATTCTCTAAAATACTTTAAAGAAAATTTACGTAGAGTTTCTAAAATCCCGATGAATAGATTTGATGTTGAAAATCCTCCATCATGGGAGATAAATGCAGAAGGATTAACAAGAGATGAAATTAAATTTGGTAGATTTATTAATCGTTTAAGATCGGTATTCCAAGAAATAGTAGTTAAACCGCTTTGGATTCAAATGACTTTAGATTATCCTGACTTAATGAACGATGATTCTTTCAAATCTCAGGTCGGTGTTAAATTTAATAAGTATAATGTATTCGAAGAAATGAAGGAAATGGAATTACTTCAAAAACGAATAGACTTTATTACTACCATGAAGGATGGATTAGTTGATTATGATCCTAATGGAAATGAAATAAAATACTTCTCTTCAGAATTCTTAATTAGAAGATTCTTAGATCTTAGTGAAGATGATATTAGATCTAATAAAAAGATGAAGGATAAAGAACAAGAAAAATTAGATGCAATGGCAGACGAGGAAGATAACCTATAATCCTATTTGCATAATTGAACAAAGATATATAATAAAAAGTTAAAATAATCTGTAAATAATGGATCAACCGAAATTATTGGTATTAGAGAGATCAACTTCGATCCTCGAAGCAAGTGCCGACGAAAAATATGTTTTGGAAGGAGTCTTTTCAGAGATTGGGAAAAAGAATAAGAACAATCGTATATATGATGAAAAGGAACTAATACCTCACATAGAATCATTACAAGAAAAAATAAAAAATGGAAAATTGTTAGGTGAATTAGATCACCCAAAACAATTCGACATCTCATTAAAAAACGTATCACACGTAATAGAAGATATTACTTATGACAAATCTAATAAAGTTGTTAAAGGTAAAATTCGTTTATTAGATACTGAAGCTGGAAAACAAGCTAAAGCACTTGTTGATGGTGGAATTCCTATTCACATTTCTAGTAGAGCTGCTGGTGTTGTTGAGAACAATGGTCATGTAAAAATTAAAAAGCTTTTTACTTATGATTTAGTCGCTGATCCTGGATTCGAAAACGCTGAGTTAAAACGAGTTAATGAAGCATACGGATTTGGTGAAAACGAGAACGTACAAATATACGAATTAGAAGGATATATAGAAAATAACAATATAGAAATACAAAAAGAACTCGATACAATGGAAAATATCAAAGATACTACACCCATTAATGAAGGTCAAGGTAATTTCGTTTCAGTTGAAGATTTTAACGAGTACTCTAAAATTATTAAAGAGCAATTTGAATCTTTGAAAGCCGATATCGGTAACGTTTCTGAAAATGACCAAACACCAGAATTAATAAAATATACCGAAAAGGTTGCTAAACGAGTTAACGATCTATCTTCATATATGGAGAAAGTTAGTGAAAACGTTGATAATTTAATCTCACACAATGATTATATTATAGAGAACCTTGATAAGGTAAAAGATTATGCTGAATATGTTGGTCTTAAAACTGATCAAAATATTGAGTATTCAAAACACGTTGTTGAGGGAGTAAATAATAGATTTGCTTACCAAGATTACGTTAATGAAAATGTTGATAAAGTTATTGACTATCAAAATTATTTAGTTGAAGGTATTGATGCGGCTGTTTCATATAGCGAATATATTAAAGAGAACGTTGAAAACTTAGGTAAATATACAGATTATATAGTTAAATCTTTAAACGAAACTAAAGAGGAAGTAGTAAAAACCGAAGAAACGGTAAACGAATCTACTGAATCTACTGAAACTGCTTCAGAAGAAACAGTTATTACAGAAAACGAAAACTATAAATTAGAATTAACAAATAAAATTCAAGCGTTAGTCGAATCCGCTAAGACGCAAAAAGTGGAAGAAACGTCTGCTAACACTCACTTCTTAAATTTCTTAAATGAATCTAGAAGAAACGAATTTAAAGCATTTGATGATGAGTCTAAAACGAAAGTTATTAGAGCTTATGAATCGAATTCTTGGTTCGGATCTACGGATGCATCAAGTATTTGGGAGTCAGTATTCGCTGAGCCTGTTAAATCAATAGACTGGCTAGAAAATATGCCTGAGAAACATCAAAGTGCATGGGATTCTTTAAATGAATCACAACAAACTGCGATTAAAGCTCAAGCATCTGTGAGAAATCTCGATACACAGTATAAGATCGATCACTTCTGGGCAACTAGAGATTTACGTTCGCATAATCCATCTGAACAAATAAATGAAGGAACTTCTTTGAATGAGTCGAAAGACGATTCAAAATACGAAACTTCATCTGTTTACATGGAATCTGTTACAGAAGGACTTAAACGACGCTTTAACAAATAAACCACAAAAAATATTAAGACAATTATGAACTTAATTAATGAATCTGAAATTTTCGGAAAGTGGGCTCCAATTATCGAGTCAACTACTGGAATCGAAGACAAAGGTAAATTAGGGTGGATGTCAAAATATTGCCATAACCACGAGTTGTATGAGAATAATTCTTATGCACAAGTTGGATCAGTAAACGGTATGGGTGCAACAAGATTTCCTGGACAACCAGGATCTCAAGCTGCTTTCGGTGCTCAAACTACTGGATCTGGTGATAAGCCTTACACTCTTCTTCCGCTTGCAATGCAAGTTGCTGCACAAACAGTTGGATTAGACTTAGTACCAGTTGTTCCTATGAACGGACCGATGGGTGTTTTAACTTATTTAGACTTTGTGTACGGTGGAGGTAAAGTACCTACTGTCGGACAAACTGGAGCTTTTAACGCTTCAACTGCTGGAACAACTCCAGACATGCCATTACTAATTAAAGTAGATGGTACAGGAGCTACTGGCTCTTTCTCTGCTGGTGATATCGCTACAGGTAGTGCTGGTGGTACATTTACATTCGTAGGTGAATCAAGAATAGATGGATTTAACATCTTTAAAATTGATGCACTTCCTGCGGCTACAAATGTTGCTACTGCTCTTGCTTCTGGTGTAATTATTACTAGTGGTGCTAATGCTGTTACTTCTGCTGGATCTCCAGTATTGGTAAAAGCTTTAGAAGATCACGTGATTGGTTTCTCTTCTAACACTTGGGATGGTTCTTCTGAGCCAATGTCAAGATTACAAGGTGAATCTACACAAGATAACGTAATGAACTTAAGCCTATTCAATAAATCTATTGAGGCTAAAACTTACCAAGTTGCTGCTGCAGTAACTCGTGAGCAAGTTCAAGATCTTAAGCAATTCGGTATTGATGCCGTTGCACAAGTTGAATCTGTACTTATCAATGAGTTAACTCAAGATATTAACAGAAACATTCTTGAAAGATTACGTAGACTTGGTTATACTAACCACGGTAATGTATACAAAACTCAAGGTGTTCAATTCAACCTATTGGTTGGTACTACTGTTGGTAACACATACTCTTTAATTCCTGCTTTAGCTGCATTAGATTCAGCTGGATCTGACGGAACTCAAGTATTTGGTGCTGCTGGTACTTACAACCCAGTAGTTGCAACTTCTGAAACTAACTCTGCTGCTGAGAATTTACATACTAGACAACGTAAAGTAATGTCTAAAATTCTTGCAACTGCGAACTTAATCGCAATTAGAGGTAGACGTGGACCTGCTACTTTCGCTGTTACAAACGGTCAAGTAGGATCTGCTTTACAAGACGTTGCTGGATTCGTTCCTG
>WLWH01000090.1_pt1 | contig 72661 bp, 133 predicted proteins | sample 6712741 | NCBI WGS metagenome assembly WLWH01 (sample SAMN12718694, study PRJNA515312) | sponge metagenome | isolation source: marine sponge | host: Mycale hentscheli | place: New Zealand: South Island, Marlborough, Capsize Point | collected 2003-05-01 | reverse complement strand
TCATATCTGCTTCTGCGATGATCGGAATCTTCGTGCCCGCTGTTTTAAGACCATACTTGTATTCAGATCGCTCTGCAATATAATCAACATGGGTATAGTCTAATCCGTACCATTGAAGCAGGGTATTGCCCTTAGTAGAGGCACCATATCCTGCAATCTTCTTGCCTTTCTTTTTTTCCTCTGCAATAAAAGACATTGTATCGTCTCGGAGTTTGCAGATTTCAGAATAAAAATCAATATATGTCTGAGGATCGCTTAACTTCAACGACTTTTCATATTCCAAAATAGAATTAACTCGGAAGTTTGCAACATCGCGCTCTTGCTGGTTTCGGAACTTTGTCTTGTTAGCTGTCTTTTTCATGAGGTAAATTCTGAAGCTTCCGCCATTAACATCATTTAGTTGACAATCAACAATGTCAAATCCAACACGATCCATCAGATATTTCATAGAACTTAAAGAATAATAACAAATATGCTCGTGGCAAATGTTATCAAAAGCAAGCTGCTTAAGCATCAGTGGAGTGTAGCTTAATTGAAGAACCCAAAGTCCATCCTCATCAAGAATATCGTGAATATCTTCAACAAACGGCTGTGGATCATCGAGATCATAGAACATCGCGATTGTAGTAATAATCTTGGGCTTCAGGTCAGCATACTCGGTTCGTCTGTAGGCTTCAGCGCTGAAGAAGTCTTGCACAATAGCGTTTGCTTTCTTGGAGGATTCTTCAACAAAAGAATCATCAGCGGGGTCAATCCCGACCTTAATCATATGATCTGGTACATAATCGAACATAGTGCCGTCATTACAAGCGATATCTAAAAATACATCGCCCTCTTTTGTCTCAATAGAGTCAAGGCAAGAGACAGCGACATCTTTTAACTTTTGCTTCATTGTATCATTGATACCAGACCTGTACCAATACTTTCCATACATTTCTTCGGGAGGAAGGATTGTCTCCAACTGAAGAAGACCTGATTCTGTGCAAAGCCTCATCTTAAGCTCTCCGAGACCTGTCCGTGGCTTCTCTCCATCTGGCGTGAAGTCAGACATTAGAAGTTCGCCCAAGTTGAAGACTTCAACCGTTTCCTTGCCAGAAACTCTACATTTCATTTTTTTGTCCATTATACATTATCCTTAATAATATCGCTGATAAAATCAACCTGTTCTTCAGTCATTGACTGGTGGCAAGGGACATAAAGCCCCAGTTGATGTACTTTTGTTGCATTTGGTAAATCAACCTTATCGTATCTTGTGTACCAAAAGGGATGCTCCTGAATAGAGCCACAAATTAATGGTCTACACTCAACGTTGTTATCAATAAGGGCATTGGCAATGTCCATTCTATTTTCGTGCATTAATCCAAAAGACAATGCAGATACCAATGTTGTATCGCTTTTTTGAACCCAAACATGCTCTTCCAAGTTACTTAAGAACAAATTATAATTTTTATCTCGCTTACTTACATAGTCGTCAAGCTTTTTCATTTGCCCAAGCCCGACAAAGGCGTTTAAATCTGTGTTACGAATGTTAAGACCAGGATAAACAAAAAAGTAGTTTTCAAGGAATGGTTCATTCATATCATATTTGTCTAGTATTTTTCGTCTATACAAACTATCGTTATCGCGGAGCCAGCCGTGTGAGCGAAGCGAGAGCATTAAATTAAATAAATCATAATCATCCGTGCTCACCATTCCACCCTCAATTGTAGACATCGCATGTCCATAGAAAAAAGAATGGGTGCTCGCAAGACCAAAGGTGCCTAATTTTTGACCCAAGTGCTCGCTTCCATAAGCTTCGCAAGTGTCTTCAATTAACAAGACATCATGCTTCTTGCAAATTTCAAGTATCTGCTTCATTTTATTTGCATGACCCAGCACATGAACAAGAAAAGCAACGGAAGGCTTGTGTTCTTCACAAAGTCTTTCAAAGTGCTTAACATCTAATCCCAAATCGTCCTTGTCCGCATCACACAGAATAGGGGTCATACCAAGCTGCATAGCAGGTGATACTGTGGTAACCCAGCTAATTGCTGGTACTATTACCTTGTTGTTTCTTAGTCTACCGGAATACAAAAGAGCGAGTGTCACAAGTAGGTTTGCTGATGAGCCCGAATTTACAAAAATAGAATATTTGCTTCCAAGCCATTTTGACCACTCAGACTCAAACATCAAAGTTTGCTCACCCTTTGTAAAACGATCACTTTGTTGTAGCCACTCTACAAGATTTGAGATGTCCTCATTATCTATAATTTTTTCTGCTAATCTAATCATTACTTTCGAAATAGTCCTCTGTACGGACAGCTTTATCACAAATAAACAAATCGTAAATTGGCTTTTTGAGTTTTAACTCGTGATACTTAACACCCCAATCTTTAAATTGCTTTTCTGTAGTTTCTCTCCAATCAATTCCAGACCCTGTTCCTCTGGCTGTCCAATAGATGATTGTGTGACCCCTGTCATAAAGTGCGTTTATTTTTTCAATTCTATATTTATTTGGAGTTGACAATTCGTAGTTCCTATTATCGGGTGTCTCACAAATTGTCTCGTCGATATCAACATAAACAATCATTAACTACCTCTTAGGGACTTTCTCTTATCTAACTCGCTGCCTAATACTTCGCGTGGTCCAGAATGTCCAAGCGACTTTTCAATATCTCGAATACCTTTAACAAGCTTAATCAAACCAGATGGCTCGATAGATGACTTATGATCGCTGCCCCACATATTTCTGTCAAGAGTAATATGACGCTCAACCCAAGTGGCACCCAAGGCAACTGCTGCAAAGGTTGTAACAAGCCCATACTCGTGACCACTATAACCAATCTCAGCATTAGGGTGTTTATCAGCAAGCCACTTAATATAATTCAAGTTAAGTTCCTCTACTTTGGATGGATACGAAGAGTTTGTATGCATTATAACATCTGGGTCACAAATGTCAACATTTTTTTCTATTTCTTCCTCAGTGCTCATTCCTGTTGATACAATCAGAAAATCGTTCTTTTCTCTGGCATAACTACAAAGTTCGTGGTTAGTAATCAGAGCAGACGGGATCTTTGTTATGTCGGTGTATTTGTTCATAAAATCAACCGATGGATTATCCCAAACGGAAGCGAAACACCCGATGCCTATCTTTCTACAATAATCAAAAAGATAGTCGTATTGTTCCTCTTCAAACTCAATTCTTTTCTTGTAATCAATATACGCCATTTCACCCCAAGGTGTTACACGCATTTTTGATTTTTGTGCCTCTGGTACACAAATATCAGGAGTTCTCTTTTGAAATTTTACATAATCACAGCCTGCAACCTTTGATAAGTCTATCAGGTCTTTGGCTATGTGAATTGAACCATTGTGGTTAATTCCGATTTCAGCGATGATTTTTGTCATAATACCTCTCTAAGTCCTCTTTTGTGTCTACATCTACAGGTCTCTTAACTTTATAAAATGTTGTATTACTATTATACAGGTTTTTATTCAAACTTTCCAATTCATTTGCACGAAAAATACAAATAAAATGACTTAGTTCAAAACACTCTGGATAATCTTGCCTGCGATAAAGATTATGTTCTATAATCTGCTTCCCTTTATCCCCCTCCTCACTAAACATACACAGGTAGGGATGGCTTTTGAGTTCTGTACGACAAAGAAGAGACTTGGCTTTATTCTCAATAAAAAAATTTAATGCTGCCTCGATGTCAGTCCAAGTTCTTTCTGGATAAGTTAAGTATAACATTATGACAATTTCCTCATCACCAATGTTATATTTTTTTATCACATCTCGTAAAACATCTTTTGTACTTACATCATCACCTGATAGCTGCTCGCTCCTCAACCGTGTTTTGTACCCTATGCACTCTTGGACAATTTGTCCATCGTTCGTTGTGATTATAACACTATCTTTTATATAATTTGGTATGGTGGACAAAGTGTGATCAATTAAAATTCTGTTTTTACCTGGTAGTCCCTTTGAGCCCTTTCTGGCAGGTATGATAATTTTCACTTTAATTCACCTACCTCAAAGCTATCATACCAAGGCTCGGGGTTTAGATTAATAATTTCTATACCTCGGTTCTTGGCACTTTCGCTAAGGACGCGGATATCATTCTGTAAGTTTTCACGAACTGGTGTCCATGCGTTTGGTCCTTGTGCCTTAATCTTCCAATCATCCTTATCAGAGTTAGCATAACCTTTATTATAGTCTAAGTCAAGTCCAGAAATGTAAATTGGGTTACAGCCCATGATAATTGCAAAAGCAAGAGCGTGCATTGATACAGTGTCGCCTGTACTATAATGTTGACTGGCACCTGTTAGTTGTTGTAGATACTCTTGGAGGGTAACTCGTGGAGGATTGTTTTGAGCACAGCATCTTCCGTCTAAGGCATGTCCAGAATTTGTATAGCATCGCGGTGGATGCCACATAATTTCATTATTGCCGAATCTCTTAAATTCAAAATTTTTATTTTGCTCGTAATGTGATTTAAACTCTTTGAGAATCCCTATGCAAGTTTTACCCTCCCAGTGTCGCTGATCGTATACAAGCCAATCTCCGTTCACTTCCCTATCTATCATTTCTTTTGGTGTAAAGTCTCCGTCATCGGAATAAAAGATGGGGCATCCTGCATTCCTGATTACATCAAAAAGAATTCTCATCGGAAATGCATGTTCTGAACTGGACAAGATCCAATAGTCGGGAGCCGTGGTAAAGTAATCCCACCAATTATTTACTGAAAAACGTAAAAGCTGTTTAGACTGCTGGAGGTTTACAATCTTTTGTTTGCTTAGATTTAAACTTGGTCCGTGAGCAGTGATAGCACAGGGCATCCCCTTGTGTCTATCTAAAATATCTTGTATTTCAATTTTCATTTTTTATTAGCGATGACAAAATAAGCCGCATTTGGAAAAACATATGAATTGTCTTTTTCATAAGTTTCTTTAAACCAATCTAATAGTGAGTGATCAAAATATACACCATTCCACTCGCGTTTATCTGAAATTTCTGGATTTGACACCCTATGCGGGCAAATAACTATACCCTTTTCCAAATCAAAACCGGCATCATTAACCATTTCATCAATTACAGACGGATGATAAATTCTTTCTTTATTAAATCTTATGATATTTTCAAATCCACAAGGAATTGATAACAAGAGTTTACCATTCTTTTTTAATACTCTGTAATACTCTTTAAGTGCCTTTTGATCGCCATAGTAGTCTATTGTATCGCCATATCTTCCCAAACCAAAATGTTCTAAAGCATGCAGCGAAACCACAAGCTCATATGACTCATCTCCTGCTGGAATGTTTTGTCCCTCGCCTTTTAAAATACCAAACGAAGATATATGTTTAAGTGTTCTTCTGCCATCAGATCCATCATCCAGTGGAAGGGTCGCCTCGCGAGGTTCTAAATAAGTTACATTTGCAACATGGCTAAAATATAACGCTGTCTCAAAACGACTACCAATATCAAGCAAATTTGGTATTTTTTGAGTTGCTTGTCTAAATGAATTGGCATACCTAAGCACTGAACTGCTTGCCATATAGTCTTGATACATATAGACCAAATCTAATGGAAGTTCAACACCAATTTGATCATGTAAGTTTTTTTCAATTTGCTGTATATTAAAATAATTTTTATATCCGTCAGCGTCTTTTTCTTTTAATTTCAAAAAATCTAAAAATGATTTCCAAAAATAGTCCAACTTTTCATCTTCTTTTACTTTACTCATTACAATATCCTTTTTTATTGTTATTTCTTATTTATTGATGCTTCTGCCCACCACAAGCCGGGGACCAAATATTTGTAAGCGTGGTATTTCATTTTTTCAAATGTTAGCCACTCGCATCTCTCATGTTCGTAGATGCCAGTGTGGGGATTGGGGACTATTTTTCCTTCTTGCTCAGTGGACGCGACATATACGCGCAAATTATCCAAATTAATACTGCCTGTTCCCCATTGAAAATCTAAATCGTTTATTCCACATTCTTCTTCGCATTCGCGAATTGCTGTTTCCAAATGTGTGTCCCCATCCTCAAGGTGACCTTTGGGGATATCATATCCCTCTCTTGCCCACATTCCAAAAGTATGCCATTGTCCGTCTATTTTCTTGACAACAACGACACCGGCACCTTGGGAAAGATGTGCAGTCTTCCAGGTCCACTTATCTGACATATTGCGCTTTTGCCTTACAAGCACCTACACGCCTGCCCCACCAAAGCTTCTCAACACCCCACTTATAATAATCACCTTCGTAATTCTCAGCGTCAAATGTGACGGTTGTGTCAGCCTGTTTTGGAGCAGATTTTGAGTGGATAACATTGTGGATATTATATTTGAAAGTTTCTTGGAAAGGATACGATACCTGTGGATCTACAAGTCCCAATCTCTGATATCTAAACAACTCTGCAATTTCCTCGGTGTATTCGACGCCAAGGTGCTTGCTAAGAAATTGTTTTACCTCTTCATAGAGCTTATCTTGATTCCTAATGCATTCTATTGCTGTTGCTTCCTCAAAATCCCAAGCAAAGTTTTGCCTGACATCATCAATAATTCTACCCCATGGTTGCTTAACATCTAATACGGCATCAAGATTTTTAATTGTCTCCTGAAGCTCTTGTCCAAGAAAAGTATCTGGGTTCTCTCGCATAAAGCTCAAGAACTCTTCATAGAATTGTCTGTAAGTAATGTCTTTTGTTACTCGCAAGTATCTGGCAATATATTGCACGACTCCAAGGTAGTGACCAAACATAATAGACCATCTAAATTGATGTGCTTCTTTGTATTCTTCAAAGGACATCGTATTACTACCAACAATCATATGCTCTCTTTCAAACTCATTCTCATCGGTAATGTCATAGTGGTTAAAAGCTGTGTATGTATTTAAGACTTTAAGACCATATTCCTTAATATACTCGGGATCTCCAAACGGAGTATTCGGAAGAGCAGTCAGGGAATAAATACCAATGTAGTTATGTTGTCCCAGTTCTATAGTTTGGCAAACGCCATCCATAAAACTATCAAGTGTTTCTTCTGGAAGTCCCAGAATTAATTCAACATAACTGGTGAGGTCTTCCTCGTTGTACAGATCAAGAAAATGCTCAAGCTTGCCACTGTCAATGTTCTGCCGTTTAATTGCTTTCAGAACTTTTGGGTTCATAGACTGGAGGGCAATAGTGATGCCTTTATCCATATCAGCTTCTGTAAAGATTTTTGCCAACGGAATAACTTTGTCTCCCTTGTTCTTAGCCCAATCGCAGCGATGTTTGCCAGGATAACCAGTTTCTTTCTTTTTGTCAACCATATATCTGGTAATGTCAAGATGTTCTGGAAACATTCCAAAGTTAGAATCTGCATTGTAGATAAACTCAACCTTGTGGTCGGAAATCCAATCAATTTCTTTTTTAACCTTTTCAAAAGATTGTCTTTTTACTCTGCTATAATATTTTGTTCCAATTTCACAAAATGTACAAGAGTAAGGGCAGCCCCTGGTGGTTTCAATTGTGGACTCCAGTGCATAGTTATGTTCTGCCTTTTCAAGAAGCTGGTCAAATAAGCCATCAAGATAGGGGCTTGGCATTGCATCAATATCAGCGATTCTCGGTCTGGATGGAGTAACATGCGTGGTTAAGTCTTCATTCGGCACAGAACAGCCTGGAATTGATTTCCAATCTGGCTTGTCTTTTAGAGCTTCCACCAAGATCTCTTCAAACGCAATCTCGCCTTCGCCATGAACAATAACATCAACATACGGATGTTCTTTAAAAAACCCTTGGCTTCTATCCGCAATAGGCTGTTGCCAACCACCGAAAACAATAATGCAATCTGGAAATCTTCTTTTGATCTCTTCAGCAACTTGTTTGTTGTACTTGTAGTTCCAGACAAAACAATTAAACCCAATGACATGAGGGTCTTTTACTTTTGCTAAAATATCCTCTTGATCTTCACGATAGTAAAACCATCCTGCAAGATCATAATTATTTTTAATCTCCTCATTTAAAAGACAATGAGACCAAATCAAGCCGGTGCTATATGGAAGCTTAATCTGGTTTGCGATAATATCGTTAATTTCGAACAAATATGCGTTTTTCAATTTTTTAACCCTCGTTTTTTGTAAAGACTTCGTGCTCTGTGAGATCTGTGTATGTGCCATGACCACCAGCATCCTCATTGTGCTCAGGAAGTTGCTTGAGTATTAAATAGGCTTTTGCTGCGTCTTCAGGATGCATATACATATTCCAGCCCATTAAATCAAACTTTTCTTCAGTATAAAAGTATTTTTTGTGTGGGTGGCGACCCTTACAGCGCATAGCCTTAAGCCACTCAACTGCCTCGGGGTCGTTAGTCAAAATGACTCCGCCCTTGGTAAGCTTTAAAATCTTTTTTCTGTGAAATGAAATACATTGAAAGGAGTCCTGCACATAACAACCTTTGGTTAGTCGCAAGGCTGAATCATAAATGGGATGGGGCTTAAGTTGATAAAGACCCGACCAAGAAATATCATCAAACTTATATCTACATCCAGCATTATGAATTACCATAGGAATAGATGTATATGTTTTCTTGGGTATTGTTATAATATCCTGTTTCTCATCACATTTCAAGTATTTTAAACATAAAAATAAAGCATCAGTGCAATTATCAATCGCAACAGCGTATTTGCTGCCCGTATATTCTGCAATGGTGCGTTCAAATAAATCAACAGCGTCCCAAGCATCTTTAATAAGACCCTCGGAAATTAACTGGTCAATTGCGTATTCTTTAAACGGGTCATATTTCATTTTGTATTCTCACAGAAACTATAGTAACCTTCGGGACTCGTGTCCCACTTTCTGCCATAAAAGCTGGTTGGGCGATTTAACCTTGTGATATCTCCGTGTTCGGATTCATCTTCAATAAAGTCTAATTTAAATGTTGTGTAAGTGTTGTTGCCAAAACCATCATATTTGCGACAAGGAATAATTCTAAAATCAAAACTAACTCTTGTCTTACCCGTTTTATTTGGATAGTTTCCATGAGTGCATCTGTTGCCATCAAACAAAACATACTCTCCATACTCCATATTCATCGGCTGGTAATTACCAAGACCTGGTACTGTTTCAGCCCAAGTAGCAGCAGTATCTTTCATTTCAGTTAGTGGAATTTGAATATTAATCTCCCAATCAGGGTGTCCGTGATTTGGGTCGCTATCAAAGTGCCATTTTGATACAGCCGTTTGGTTTGGAACATGAGCCCTGAAAGTGGGCGTCTTTTGATATATAAATGGTCCCGTGATGTGTTTAGAAAGCTCATTAGTAATAAAATTCTGGTAAGCATCAGTTAATTCTGACCACCCCTCATTTAGTTTTTTGTAAAATGTTTTATGAAAAAATGTCTCTGCTTCGTTTTCCTGTACCAGAAGCTTTTGTTTTGTAAGATTAAGATCTAAAAGATGCACGCCAGATAAATCATCAACCTGAAACAAATCTGCTACAATATGGTGAAAAGGATAATCACTAATATCAAATTTGTTTATCACATGTCCCATTATCCCCTCTCTCTTAATCTGTCAACAATGTTTTCAAACAAAAGGTCGTCTGGTCTAATATATTTTTTAACTCTTTCAAAGTTCTCTTTGACGCCATCAAGCATCGATTCATATTTTTCTGGACTTAGACTTTCTAAGATTTCTTTTAGTTCATTTGGGTGATTAAAGGTTAGAATGCCTCGCATATCAAAAAAGTCACCAATGTTGGGGGCGCCCCAGTAAATTGGAACTGTACCTGTAACAAAGCAATCATATATTTTATCAGCGAAATAGAAGCGTCTCTGTGCGTTCTCAATCGCAATTTGAAACATATAGGGGTTTGTGCCCTCTGATTTTAGTTCCAAGGGGTTCTCGGTAGCTCTGCCGAAGAAGTCAATCTTGTCATAACCCATTTGAGGTATTAGAGTCTTTGCGATAATGTGTCGCAACCTGTGACCAAACAGCCAAGTCTTCTCAGAGTAGATCATGGATACAAGCTTGGTTTTTTCATGAAGCTTATGGCTGTGAAATTCAATTCCAGAACAATCACAAGGGTGAAACTTATAAATATCAGGATTGTGCTTTAATAAAGTTTCTTCGTATGTAAATACAAAATCAAATTTGTCTTCAATTGTTTTGATTTGGTCATACATATAAGGTATTAGATCATATGGCTCAATAAGCCACGCTACTTTAACTGGTGAATTAACCTGTTCAACAGCACCGAGCATTTTATCAGTAAAAATTGTAATGCCGTCCCATTTTGTCTGATTCTTAACATATCTTACATTATCAGGCTTCTTTTCATATAGGGGCGCACTACAGCGCAAGGCAGACTCTAAAAAACTATCGTGAAGAATTGAATTATCAACCATGTTCATTAAAACATGATTTTCGTCGTCTCTTTGGATGTTATTAATGAATTCCTCGATATTTTCTATCATTATTCAACCATCTCCCAAGTCTCTGGAATTAAATCTTTCATTGTTAAATGTGTGTTTTTAGGTCCAAACCAAACAGGTGGTGTTAAAACCTTTTTATCCTCAATTTCACTCAGCCAAGCGCCCCACCAAGAAAAAGAGGAGTTAGCAATAATATTATTTTGAATCATTGACATTAAATATAAATCTAAAATATCCTCTTGGTTTTCAATATAGATGTGGCGAGAACCAAAGGTTTCCTTGCACCACTCAATATCATCACTAAAGAAAACAAATTTAGTGTTCTTTGGGAAACGAGACATAGCCTCGTCATAATACTCTTTGCCCATTATAGCATGGAAGTCGGCATACTTTAAGTAATCTCCACGACGAATGTGTACAGAGGTATATTTTTTGTTGTTGATAATGTCCGCATATTTCTGTTTTAGAAAGGATATGACAGCAACCTGCAAGCGAAATAGGTCAAGAATTTCTTGACGATTGTGAGCAAAATGCTTTTCAGATTGAAAATATCCACGAATTATCATATCTTGCTTATATTCAATCGCAGAGTAGCTTTGATCAGGCGGTTCAATATAAACATTTTTAATAAATGTTAAATCCTTAGTGTAGTCTAAGTTTCTAAGAATAGTATTTCTATGTAATATAGTTTCTTTATCCGTTGGAGTGATTCCGCTGATTGTGTATGGGAAAACCACCTTATCATTATTGTCTATCGCGAGGGAATAAGCCGTAGCGGCGATAAACATTTGATTGCACAGACGACCCATCATCTCACAAGTAATCATATTTCACCCTCGATTAAATCATATTTTGGTTTTTTGCGAATTTCAGATTCAATAGATAATTGCAATTGATGGTTTACTTTGTCTTCGTTTGCTGGATTGGTTCTATTATAAATGTGCATAATTCTTTCAATATAATGTGCTCGCTGACCAGACATCTCCAACATGGGGAATATAACTGGTAAGTCACCACACATTGGGTAGAACTTACCGTCGCTATTCTTCATATCGTTTTGATCAATGCGTTTCCACAGCTTATATTTGCATGTTCGCAGATGTGAGGTCATCCACTCAGATTGTCGGTACAACTGATTTTCAATAACATGTTCTGGCAGTTTTCTATTAAATTTACCCCTGACTTTTGCTGGATATTCTACATAACTTCCGTATGTCATCCAACACTTTTCTTTTTCGTAAGTGTCATTTAGATATTTTAACACATCTGGATCTGAGAACCAGTCATCTCCGTCTAAAACGACTAAAATGTCTTCGTCACTTGGGTTTGCCTTGGCTATTCCATAATTTGTACTACCGAGGGCGCCAGTTCTTTGTTCGTTAACAAAAAGTTTAAACCTTTCGTCGCCTTCGATCTCTTTCTCAATAACTGAAGTTGTGTTATCTGTCCCCTGGTCGCTAACAAAAATACATTCAAAATCTTTATGTGTCTGTGCTTTTACACTTCTAATATTATAATGAATCCACTTTTCTACATTATAAAAAGGGACAATAATTTTAATATGACTCATTCTTCACCATCATCACCAATAGCTTCTACGGGGCAACACTCCATGGCTTCCATGCATTGGTCATATTCTTCATCATTCTCTGGTTGTTTATAACAAATGTCATGACTTCCATCGTCGCTCATTTTAAAGTTATTGGGAGCACAGTCTGAACATACTGAACAAATAATACACCCCTCGTCAACATAAAATTTTCCAGGGACGTTATCTTCCCACTTTTCTTCTTTCAATGCCATAATGTTTATTTATTACCTTCACTAATTCTCAATATATGGTCGGGAATGTCAACTATGCTTTGTCCACCGGCTCCCATTCCCATAGAGTGTTCGTATGTTAATCCAGGTCTCGCTGGATTGAACGGAATATTTAGTTTGCTACGAACTTCTTTTTCAAGTTTATCTCGGGCATCTACAAGCCCTGCGGCAGATAAGTGATCAGTCCATACAAAGGAAGTATAACCGCCGTCAGGATCTCCTTTGTAATAATCTTGATCTATAAGATAATTTAAAGATGCTTGATAAAGTTTATCACCGGATTTCTTATCAGTATACACATAGTAATCATTTTCTTTAATAGCATCATCAAAATAAGGAGAGCCAGGATAAGTTGTAATAATTGTACAATCAAAGTCTTCTGGTTCTGACTCTAAAATCCAATTTTTAGTATTTTCAACACTTTCTAAGCTTTCACCTGCATGACCAATTGACATAAGAGCTTTTACTTTTAAATTGTGCCTCTTGGCAATATTAACGCACCTTGTGTTATCGTCCCTGGTTGCAATTTTCTTAATATTGGATAAGATTGTAGGATCTCCCGACTCAAAGCCAGTCAGGAGCCACCTGAAGCCTGCACGATACATTGCATCTGCTTGTTCATCATTAAACAATTCAGCTTTGACAAATCCACGCAGCATAAAGTCCACGCCGTGTTTATCCTGTAAATCACACAACTTGTTCATCATCGGGACCATATTCTTATTGACATTCAGTTCGTCATCATAAAACATGAATCCCTTGACGCCATAAGTGAGATATAGCATCTCAACTTCGTCAACAACAGCGTCGATGTCCCTTAAACGGATCTTTCTCAAAAACGGAGAATTTCTACCGCTACAGAAGGTGCAGTGAAACGGACAACCCAATTGAGCAATTAGGCTTAATGCGGGCTCGCCTTCAATAAAATATTTATATGATTTCATGTCAACAAGGTGACGAGCAGGTGCTGGGAGATCAGTAAATTGTTTATGACTCAAGAAATATTTTGACTTAGCGATATCGGCATCAATAATTTTCATATCTTCGTGAATCGCGTCAAAGATGGCAATTTCACCATCGCCACACACCAGAACATCAAAAAAACTCTTCAATGCCTCAACATCTTTAGTAGCTCGGTCAGAACCAACTAAATTTTTCTTTGCTTCTCGTTTTGCAGCAGTGTGCATAAGAGTAACATGAGGACCGCCTAAAATAACCTTACTTTGTTTTGCAGGAAGCAGAGCCTTGATGTGTTGAGATATTTTAACAGCGTAAGGAACCTGTGGGGTTGTAGCGGTTATTCCGAATACATCTGCCCTATCTTTTCTTTTGGTGTAATCAGTTAATACATCCGTATAGTTTTCAACACCACTTAGATCAATCATATCTACAGTGTAGTTTTGTTCTTCCAGTGCTGATGCAATTTTTAATATTCCCAACTGAACAAAAACACGTTCGTCGAGAAGGAAAGGTGATGGTGGTATTATTAAGCAAACTCTCATTTTATTCCTCAAAAATGTTAATTACTGTATCAGAGATGTCTTGTCTCTTATTTCTCATAATATCAATTAGTTCCGTGCCACGCTTTTCAAACCAAGGTTCTCCAACAGCACCGGGTAATTTGTTTGTAATCACTTTCATATCCATCATTCTGGATTCTACAATTATTCTTGAGAGCGTCTCGGGTGTTTTAGGAAAAAATACAAATCCCTCATTTTGTCCAAGTCTTTGCAAAAACTCCTCATATGGGCACGGATTAATAAGATCATAATCATAATTCTTATATTTGCAGTACCTAACTGCGTCGATGGTGTTTTTGTGACCAATGTGAGAATTCATAATAGAATATTTTTTAGATTTAGGGTTTTTGCTATAGCTTTCTAACAAATCTAAAACATCTTCAGACCAAAGATTTCCGCCGATACTGATTATATTATCAAGGCTTAGGTTTTTCTGGACTATCTCTTTGTGCATTATTGATTGACAAATTACCGACTTAGCGTTCTTGTAAAAATCATAGTTGACTATGTTTTCTTTTGGGGCAATAAAGTTATTATATAACGCCGGGTTCCTGCTGTCAAGGTATTTGTGGTCGTGTTCGTAAATAATATAATTTTTTAAAACAGATTTAGACTCCTCCCTAAGTCCGATGAAATTACAAACAACATAATTTGTATCCTCGTCGGCATGCTCAGGAAGAAAATCCATACTCTTTACTTTGGTAACATCGTGCGTGGGGGCGAGAATATTGATTAATTCTTCATTACTCAACTCCCCACCACCATTTATTTCATCAGCAAAGAAATCTGCTATAAAACATATTTTCATTCGTGCTCGTCGGCTTCAAGCTGTGTTAGCCACTCCTCGATCTCAAATGCCTCTTCCTTGTAGACATGATCAGCAAACATTTCATATTGTTTTTCTTCAGTAAAATTTTCTAAGAGATGCTTTTTAAGTTTATTTGCCTGACCCTTATATCTTTCGTGGTTGTCGTACATGTCTCTATAACTCTTTCTTCCCGATTTTGTGTCAATATGACACCAACCGGAATCGGCAGTTATCACACCATCCCAAACCACATCCTTTGGAACTTGAGCAATTGTATAATCAACTTTGCAAAATAGGGGTCGTAGCTTCGCTTTCTTTTGCTTGCCAGATTTAACGGGGGCATATAAGAAATCATTTTGTCCGCTCCAAGCAGGGGCAATTACGGGCAACCCATGGTATGCTGCTTCAAAGATGGGCATACCAAATCCCTCGCCGTGGGTAAAGGTGACAAAAGACTTAATCTTTTCATGGGAATAAAGGCTATTCATCTCTTCTAAAGTTAAATCGCCATGAAGTAAATAAATTTTACACTTTCGATCTGGATATTTGCCTGTAATAGATTTCAGTGCCTTTTCTGTACGGATATAATCCGCCGTAGAGCAGTTCGCCGTATTAGCTTTTAAAACAAGCCCGATCTCTTCATTGTGAAATTCATCAATAAACCAAAAGACTGTATTGGGAATGTTTTTTCTTGGTCCCATCTGTGCAACTGCAAGAAAATTAAAATCATAATCTAATTTAATGTCTAACTCTGTCTTATCAAGACTTCTAACAGGATAATTTACAACCTCAATTGGAGTTGTATTTGAAATTGTGACTTCCTCATTGGTGCCCTGTATAACGCCAGAGTAAGTTGTATTGTTATAAACAGATTTAGAATGATTAGACACTACAATAATTTTATCCATCAACCTGGATTTTTCAATCCATTGTGGAGCAATCTTTGTTGTTTCAATACCGGCAGTATAGCCAATATTTACTTCTGCTATTCTTTCCCACTCATTTGGAATTGTAACCTGAAGTGAAATATCAATAGGCAATTTAGCCTGAATATGTTGATGTCCTTTTGCTAATAAAACATCAAGCCATTCTCGCTCTTCGCTAGTGTCCGATATCCACCCTGTTTGACCCCAACTGGTGTTTACTAACAGGATATTAAACCTTTCCTCGTATGCTCGTAGTGATCTCAAGGCAAATCTGGTTTGCTCACCATATCCAGAGCGGGAAAGTGCTGGTCCTCTAACTAAAATTGTCTTCATTATTATAACTCCGTAAAATTGTAAGTGCTGTAGTTCTGTCTAGTTTCCCACGAGCCGTGGTGTTCAATTGTTTCATCAATTGTTTTTACCCAGTCGCTGTTGAAAGTCTCAAAATTATAGTTTTTAAGAACATGTTGGCGACCTGTGGCGCCGAGTTTGGCACGCTCTTCAGGATCCATCTCATACATTTTAACTAAAGCATCAACAAAATCTTTGCTGTCAATTCTATCTTCGTAAATGTACGGAACATCCTGTGATCCGATAACTGCCTTCGAGCATGGTTCAATACCTATGCCGAACCAGTTTTCTCCGTCTGTCACCTGTTCTTGTAGACCACCTGTCATATTAACAATAATCGGTACACCGCAGGAAAGAGATTCAAGAGTGGCAAGACCAAAGCCTTCGGCATCAGAAATATTAATCGTACAATCAACAGCATTATATACTTCGGCAAGCCTGTCAGGTGGCATCTTTGCAGTCGAAAAAAACACTTGACCATTATCCATGCCAAGGTGCTCCATAATATGAATCAAGTTCTGTCCATGACCATCATATGGATCAGTGTGCATAAGTAAACTAGCCTTATCGTGTCCAACTCTATCCAAAAATTCCTTAAACCAGAAAATTACACTACCGGATTGTTTTCTTCTTGCATTCCTATTGTTCCAGAAAAAGATGAATTTGTCATCTTCAATACCCATAGATTCTTTTCTAAGCTTTTGTTTAATCTCTGGACCAAGAGGTTTAAACCACTCTTCGTTTACAGCATGTGGTAAATAAACAGATTCAACGTCTGGGGCGACGGTTTTTACAATTTCGTGGGTGACCTTGGAGATACAAACAATTTTATCATTTGATTCATAATGTGGCTTATTGAACATCGGTGCAGGAAAATTATCCCAAACATGATGATATACCATCGGCATATGTGCTCTAATCTCATTGTCCATTGACCAGAGCCAACCCCAAAAACGAGGATCTGTCATAAACCAAATTAAATCTGGTTTGTGATTTCTTATAACAGAGCGAACTTGGTCCTGAGTACCATATCCTTGAACTGGGTAAATAATCCAGTCCTCGCCCCACTCTTCAGTTTTCATTGGCTCATAACTTTGGTGTTTAATGGCACCCCCGAAACAAATAATTGAGTATCTTCCAGTTCTAAGAAGAGCCTCGCAAAAGTATTTGGTTTGTGTGCCGACACCAGATGGTGTAAACGGGTGATCCGCTAACACGAATATTTTCTTTTTTTCACTCACGGTAAATCCTTAATTACAATGTTTTGTTTTGTAGAGGTCACAACCATATCCAGATGTACAGGATAGTTTATTTTTAATGTGTACTCCACTTTTAATGGTCTGAATTGCTTTGTGTAATAGCTCCAAAGCATTTTCAATTCTTTTTGGTCCACTTGTAACTTTAAAAAGTTCCACAATATTCTTCTTAGATGTTCTCTTCAAAAGTCCAAAGTGTGTGTGAACCATATTAGGGCTAATATCATATTTTTGACAGAAAAAGTGTTTATAAAGAACCAACTGATAAAGAATCATCTTATCAGATCGTTTTCTACTATCCCAGCCCCAAGAGCAGGTCTTCCAATCAATTATATGGTAGTTATCGCCTTCTTTAACAATTAAATCAACGTAACCCTTAAATAAATAGTCATCAGCACCACTGATCGGCTCATATAACTTTTCTTCAGCCATAAAAACTTCACAGTCATCAAAATAGCTTTCAAGCGATGGAAGAACTTGTTCAGATAATTTACCGCCCTGTGCGAACATGTCAACGATAAGCTTTTTATTTATCTCTTCAGATTTTAACTTTTTAATCTCGTCTCTAAATTTCTGATTAAAAAGCTCCGGCTTTGGAATGTCTACTTCGTCTGTTAACAAGTCTTCGCAAACAGAATGTAGTGCAGTTCCAAAAGCAGTATACTCGTTACCCTCAAATACCTTTAGCTTCTGAATATTAACAAGCTTATGATAAAAAGGACAATGATGCCAGTTTTTTAATTCCGAGTAGGAAATGTGGGGCATTTATTTCTCGTTGGTAGTTTTTGTTTTTGTTCTTTTTTGAGGAGATGTCGTTTTCTCAAAAATCCAAGTTTTTTCTAACCCTCTTGCGTGACAATTATCAATTGTAAAAGCTTTTGTAAGACAAGTTAAATTTTTATATCCCTTAGTTTCTAAGAAGAGAACAACATCGGAGGATTTTACTTTTCTTTTGACGCTATCTTCGTCCATTTCAGAAATTATATTAGCAACTTTTCGCGGTGGCACAACCATTTTCACAATAACTTGCTGTTTTGTTTTTTTAATTGTGGTATATTTTTCAATATATTCGTTAGTATTCATTTGTTAATTCATCCAATAAGTCTATTTTTTTAATCAAAATCGGACACATCCTACTAAGCTTAGAACCCTGTTTCATATAGAACTGCTCAAAACCTACAGCAAAGTATTCTGCTAACGAGGTAACAGAATAAGCCCCAGGAAACAGACCCATAACTAGGTTATTAAGCTTTTCATAGCCAATATTTTGATATAAAAACATATCAAAACCCTCATCATAATTGATGTTTAAGAACTCTTCTAGTGTAACATCATATCCTGCATTTTTCAAGATACTATACAATCTTTTTCTTTTTCCAAGAAATTCAACCATTAAACGCTGATCACCATAGACCAGTTCTCTGTTGTGATCTTCAACAGCGTGAGCCATCTCGTGAACAAAATCATCATACATATCTTCCTCTGAGCCCTGAAAATTAGATATGTACAATACTCCGTCGCTATACATGGCGTTCAGTTCCCTATCAATCATCTCTGGGAATGTGCCAATCTTGACCGCATCGACATACCTAAAATATGCTGTGGGTAGAATGTGCTCTATTTTGTCGAGGACTGCACGCAGATTAATATGTTCAGGTAGTGGATCCTCTGACCAGACAGGTATTTCACCAGCGAGATAATATATCCCCGGACGTTGAACACTCTCTTTAATATACTCAATGAGATATGTTGACATTTTTAATTACCAGTTTTAGGCTCTAACAATCCCTCTTCTTCTATAATTTTTTGACCAGCGTCAACATCGTTTAAAGCCTGATGATATCCGCGAACCCAGTTTTCTTCAGCAATCGCCATTAAAAATTCTGGAAACTCTGTAGCCATTGTTTCAACAATCATTTCAACTGTTACTTCACCGGAATCAGGATCGTGCCTTTCTCCTACATAATTTACTAACCAATTCTTCATTTCAGTATCGGTTTCTACCGTTTCTTTTAAAACTTCGGTTTCTTCGTAATTCATTTTTTTACCTTTATAAAATTGTGGCTGCGATTGTTGCAACCTTGCTTCGCTCACCTTTCTTGAGCGTAATATGACCAGAGATTTCCTGGTCTTTCATTTTTTCGACAACATATGATAAGCCATTTGTTGTAGCATCAACATACACATTGTCAATTTGCTCAATATCGCCGGTAAACACAATTTTTGTATTTTCACCGACACGAGTAATTATTGTTTTAATTTCGTGAGCACTTAAGTTTTGACACTCATCAATAATGATAAATGCATTTGAAATTGAGCGACCTCGAATATATGTTAGCGCTTCAATTTCTATTGTACCATTTTCTACATACATTTCAAGTGTTGCTCTGTCGTCGCCCATAAGATATTGTAAATTGTCTTGAATTGGCATCAACCAAGGAATCATTTTTTCTTGCATATCACCTGGTAAGAAACCAATGTCTTTACCCATAGGCTGAACTGGGCGGGATACAATTAATCTTTTATATTTGGATTCTGCTCCAACAACTTGTTCAAGACCTGCTGCCAAGCTAATCAAACTCTTACCACTACCAGCTTTACCGATTACGCTCACTAATGGCAAGTCAGGGTTCATCAACATGTCTAAAGCAAACTTCTGTTCTTTATTTCTTGCTTGTACTCCCCAAACTCCATTTTTCCAATTGATAACTTCACGGATTGGTGTTGCATAAGATTTAAAGAATGCAAGTGCAGTCTTCTTTGGGTCGGTTTCTGAAGCTAGCATGATAAATTGATTCTCATATAAGCAATCACATTCTTCTTCTAATAAAGATTCATCTAAATATATGTCTTGTTTATTATAAAAATCTTCAATATAGCTTTCTGGAACCTGAAGCTGGACAAAGCCTTCATAAAGCTTGCCGACGTGATCAACCACTTGATCAGATTCATATCCCTCACATTTTAATCCAAGAGAATCACAAATAACCCTTAATTGAATATCGCGGGTGACCAAAACAACATCTTCTTTAGAGGATGCCCGCTCAGTTAATGCAGTGGCGATAATAATATGATCAGCATTTTTTTTATCTAATTCTGCTGGAATAAAACCACTATCGTACCCTTTGGCATATACTGTACCTTTGTCTTCGCCAAGCGAAACACCCTGTTGTAGAGTGCCACTCTCTCTAAGCTTATCAAGAAACCTTACAATATTTCTAGCATTTGAGCCGACGACATCTTGTCTTTTCTTGTGTTTATCAATTTCCTCTAATACCTTTAGTGGAATGATAATATCATGGTCACCAAACTTAACTATTGACCGATGATCAGTTAAAAAGACGCTTGTGTCAATTACATATTTTCGTTTTGCCATTAATAGTCCTTAACAGAGTAAGTAGTTATAATACTATTATAACACATCAAGGAAGCGATTGAAGAGAATTAGATTTTTTTCAAACTGCGCTTTTCTTTTTTCTTCAGCAAAGTCTACCTTTGCGATACCAAGATCTTTTTTCATCATTTTAGCAAGCCTTGGCACACCGCCTGAAGCACGCTGAATAATCTCGTTTAATGTTCTTTCATTGCTAAAAGCAATTATAGCATCTTGGAACACTCTTGTCAATTGGGCGTGTGAGGCTGTGTTAGTAAACCCCATTCTCTCCGCTCTAACAATTCTATCTTTATCATATTGAACAAAGGTAATTGATTCCTCGACCTTTGGGAGAAAATGTTTATAAGCGAGCAAAATTAATTTCTTATTCTCCTCCAAAAAGGGTGTGCTATTTTTATGAATCCCAAGAACCCCATCGCCTCTTCTGCGAAATTTGTGAGAGTGCTCATTTAAAATATCTTCGTATTTTTCAACATGACCAAATGGAAATTGTAATAAACTATTAACTACATCACTTGCAATATCACGGAAGTATTTACCTTCGTTTAACCCAACACCAAAAGTAATATCTTGACCTTCACACCAAGCCAGTATGGACTTAATTAAAGATGTCTTTTTTCTTTCTGGTATAAATCCAGTTCGTTGATTGTCTACTTCTTTTCTTAACTTATTGAGCCAATCAGTATTGTATTTTTGAAGCCAACGATCAGATACAATCTCGTTTATTACATCAATAAAGTCATCATCATTTACTTTATCAACTGCTTCGAGTGGTGATATAAAATCTTCGTTTTCAACATAGGAAAACTGCTTGCGAGAGCCATGGTATTTTTTCATAGTACCTTAAATAGTTTTACGCTCCCAGAATTCCTCATAAAAATAATGTAAAGTTGTCATGACTACGGTGAGTATGAGTGTTAGTTCAAATGACTTCTTAAATTCACCAAGATACCAGTAGCTAATAATGCTGGCAACTGTAAAAGAAATCAATCTCCAGACAACAACTTTTTTGAGTTTGTTATTCATAAAATGGAGCCACCTGTCGGAGTCGAACCGACGACCTGATGCTTACAAGGCAACTGCTCTACCAACTGAGCTAAGGCGGCATTATTCGAGTGTCAAATCCTGTACAGGTAAATGCCACTCTGTCCAGGCGTGAAAACTATCATGCCATGGTTTACCCGCTGAAGACCATGCTAACCGCATGTTTTTGTCAATAATATAAAACATAGGAGACAGGTCTTCATTGCGTTGACCTTTAAATTGTTCTGGACCTTCGCCTATAACTCTTGGATCTACTGCAAGCACTGGATAATGACTAAGGTTATAATCTGTATGAAGTTTTGTTACATCAGAAGGTGACGCCCAAATTCCATCTCTATTAGTTGTAATAACATTTATAGTAGTAATATCAAGTGGCTTAAGCTGTTGATATGGACCATCATTATCAAGCCAAGCGATACACTCATTGCAGGTTGTATTCATAATAACAAGAACCGTGACAGCACCTTCAAAATCATAAAGGCTGACTTCACGAGAAGATTGATCAATACCTGTAAGATTGCAGATTTTTGGTCTTAGTCCCTTCTCTTTTGGAGCAACATGATGATCCCTATTCTCCATAATTGTTGTGCATCGCTCTGGAAAATCATAAATTTCAGTAAGTACATCTGGAGTTGTTAGTATTTTAACATCGATATCGCTGTCCTCAATAGAATCTAACTTTTCGGTAGTATCTTTTGTTTCTTCATCAGAATGTGTCGCTTTTGATCCACAGCCAAATAAAGATAATGTTAAAATAATACTTTTCATAATAAATGGTACGCCCGGTGGGAATTGAACCCACGACATTTGCTTTATAAGAACAACGCTCTAACCCCTGAGCTACGGGCGTATAAGTAGGGGTTTATTAAGCGTCTAACTAATGTTATTTATGCTCTGTAAGCTGTCTTCAAAAATGGCACACCCGATAGGACTCGAACCTATGACCCACAGCTTAGAAGGCTGTTGCTCTATCCAACTGAGCTACGGGTGCAAAATGGCTGCCCCTCTCGGACTTGAACCGAGGACACACGGATTAACAGTCCGTTGCTCTAACCAACTGAGCTAAGGGGCAGCATTTTTTTACTATGAGTTTTTAGTTTCTTGAACGTGAAGACGAACGTCTTGAGCAGTAGTTTTTACGGTCTGCATGACTTTTCTTACACGAGTGCCAGCAGCAGAATTACCATCAGTATAAAACTTATCATAATCTGTTCTGGTCCCTTCAAGAAGGGTAATTAACTCATCAAGAGTGCTTGGTGTATTTTCCATTTTATTTCTCCTATTGGTTATACATCAAAAGAAAGATTTCCATTTTCAGTCTCGATGGAAACATTCCAACCAGAAATAAATGGGCTTTCTTCAATCAAGTTTTTAACAGGTACTTGCACCTGTGCGGTAAGTGTAGTAAACCCGCGTTTATGATCATATCTTTCAGTTGAGTGCTCAATCAAATCTAAATCATAAAAGTTTTCACTGATAGTTTCAGCGACATATTCCTCAAACTCAAAGGTGCCTCGCTCGTAATCATCAAGATAACCTTCTTCTCGTAAGTGTGAGAGTACCTCTCCACTCCAACGATTTTTTGCCTTTAGACGAGAATTAGAAACAACAGAGGCAAACTCTTCAATAACAGAAGTTTCCTCCATAGCGGTTTCTATATGCGTCTCGTTATAATGCATAACATCACAACCATCCTCATAAGTTAAAGTTGCAACTGCATCTTCAGGTAAGCCAAGTGATTTAAGTTTTTGTACGAATGACATTCTTTCTCCTATTCGTCGTTTTGTAGAACCTCAACTTTGTCGATGTTGAGGCTATAAATTCTTTCAAACTCCCTGCCATCGGAAGGGATACAGATAGTATAACATTGTTGGTCGTATTCTTTAAGGTTCCAAGCAGAAATAATTTTTCCTCTCTTCTCAGTACCATCATCATCTACAAACTTGCATTGCTTGCCGATATTTTCTTTCCAAGGTGCGTGACCAAGTAGCCACCAGGATGCTCCGCGTCTCATGCTTTACTCACATATTTTAAATCTTTGCGCTCAAACCACTCACATCCCCAACGACCATTCCGACCAATAGGTGCAGGATTCTTCATCCATTTGATATAATATATATTATAGGAATAACGGTTATCAACCTTAACAATAATGCCGCGTAATGGAACATTATCTTTGCGGTTTCTTGAACGATAAAAATCACTAAATGGATATAGCCCATCTAGGTTTGCCCCGTAGCTTGATAAAGCTACGAGGTCTCCCACCTTCATTGGTTTCATCAGCCGCTCACCAACTCAAGATCACGCTCGCTGATATACGAGCGGTTAGGCTTTTCACCATTCCAAAGAACCATTGCTTGTCCAGAGCCGGTATCGGTAATAAGACCAACTTTACCAGCAAAACCCCAGCGTTGTGCTCGCTTGGTAGATTTACCACGAACAAGCTGACCTGGTTTGTATTTTGATGGTGAGGGCAAAAGACTCTCACATACTTGAGTGACATTATCTCGGAAAGAGCCAGCAAAGTAGTCGGTCATCGAATCTGAGTGATCTTTGAAGTGGCGGACATGAAACAATGTGGCTTCACCATCTAAGGCTTCTGGCTCATGACCACGCATCCCATTAACAGAAAACGATCCAACATAGTTTTCATGTTGAAATCTCCACTTGTAGTCACCACCTTCTTCTGGAGAACTGATTTGAATGTCAATGCCTTGTTTTTTGAAATGGCTCTTGACTTTTTTGATTGCATTACGAACTTTCATATTATTCTTCCCTCTTGATTACATACATAATATAGCACAAAATTGATAGGCTTGTCAACAATTAAGTTGTCAAGTAAATGTCAAGGATTTAAAGCACAAGTTGTTATACTGAACACAAGCCAGAATATAAACAGTGAACTTGTAAAAATAAATAAACTTGCCTTGTTATTTGGACTCATTGAATCTCCTAAATACAATTATATATTAGCACATATATGGGAAGGTGTGTGTTAAAGAAATGTCAAGAACATATGAAATATAATATGACAAAAAACGAATCCAGTGCCGACATACAATAGTACCTCGACTATATCTAAAATTTTATTTTTCATTTTAAATTATTTCGTCAACTAAGCCATATTTTAAACAGGTCTCAGCATCAAACCACAGGTCGCGCTTGAGTATATCGTTTAGTTGTTTTTTTGGAATCTTGGTGTGCTTATTATAAATGTCACGGATTGTCTCCATAAGGATATCACAATTTTCCATGCTGTCTTTAAGCGCCTCATAATTTCCCCACATACCGGAAGATAATTGGTGAATTAACATGAAAGAGCGTTTGTGCATAAATCTTTTTTCGGCAACAACACTCATTAATGTAGCGGCTGAAGCTGCACAACCATCAATGTATGAATGAACGGGAACCTTACAACTATCAATGTAGTCAACGGCGGCAAAACCAGAAAACACTGATCCACCATAGCTACAGATGTGGAGATTAATTGGTACATCGACGGACTTCAATACAGAGCTTCGATTTTTTATGCTATTGGATACTCTGACTAAGCTTTTATTCAATGTTAAAACCTTTGGTCTGCTAACTTCTGAATAAAAGTAAATGTTGTTGTCTTGGGCAGACACAATGTTATTATCATTGCTACTACCTGTATCTTCGTCTCCGCGAGCAGCATCAAAGTCTTCAGTTAGCCAAAATATATCTTTCATTTTTTATTTTCCAGTGTTAGATTGTAAAGCAAGTTTCAAATACTCATCAGTTACCTTAAGAGTAAAGTCTTCATTAATTCCTGTCATAATTTCTATGATGTCAACTAAAAATTCTTTTGTAACTTCCTGTTTCACAGCAGAGTCGAATGAAATACTCTCCTGCATTATACTATATAGTTCTTCGGCAACCCATAATACATCATCGCAAGCTAAATATTTAGCAGCATAAACTTTAGCGAGATATTGTCTTTTTATCGCCACAAAGTAAATATCAACATAAAAAGAAAACGGAGACAACTTTCGTTGCCCCCGTCTTTGGAGATAAACAAAATTTTTGTTTATTTTATATCAAGTGGAATTGTCCCACCTGAAAAAACTTGTGTACGAATCGGTAATCCATCTGGTCCAGCAAGCAAATCAGTCTCCAAGTGAAAGACAGAAAGCCCGCCCCAGCCTGAACTTAAGCCCGTAGATTGAATGGTAAAGTTGCCATCATCTTCAAACTTACAGAACATCTGGGTATCTCCAGAATAAGCACTTACAAATACTTCATCTTGGTCGTAGCCATCATAAGAAACTGACAGACTTGCACCAAGCGAAAGCGATGCATCTCCATTAGAATCAATATTGGTTGCTGTTGGAATAATTGCAAAGCCAGGTGCTTCCCAAGCTCCGAAATATGAAGAATAATCTCCAGGCGCCTGTACATCAAGAATGTCACCAGCATTAAATTCTGGGCGCTGGTCAACAACCTCTACACCATCAAACGAGAAATTGTCCCAAGTGTAATTTGGCTGTGAATCAACTGATTCCTGGTCAATTCTGTACCTTTCTTTTTCGGTACGAATCTCAAGCCAGTTTCCAACTGAACGCGAGTCAACAGGGATGCCAGGAATAGCTCCTTCAGGAAAAGCTCGTTGAACTTCTTCGTGAGTTCCAGACCAACATTCGCCTACGCTCAAAGATTCCAGAGGATCATTACAATATTTAAGATCTCCTGGTGGTTCCCAGAAAAATCCTCCAACATTGTCAGAATGTAGCTCTGCTTCAACTTCAGTTGTGCCTACAACATTTTGCACATTAATCGTACCTGCAATACGACAAACATCAATATCAAGATTCTTGACAGGCTCACAATCAGCAGCGCTGGAACCTTCACCATCCATAAACTGAATGGTTTCTTGGGACCAAAGGCGGCTGTCTACAACAGTAGTTGCTGTAAAGGTAACCTCATCTCCAACAAGCACACTACAAACAAAATAACCATCGTCATCAGTTGTAGCCGTCGAGAAAGATTGGGCACCATCACAAGTTACTTCAGCACCACGAACTGGAAATCCAGTAATATCAAGAATGCGCCCTGAAGCACAGGAAGGTACAAATCCCTGATCGCAGTTCCACCAAGAAAAGTGGGATGCCTCAAACTGAAATGAGATAACTCCATCTTCCTCAACGATTGTTCCAACGCCCTCTTCAGTCCAGCGTCCCATTTGAGGATCAAAAGACCAAGAAGCTTGAGTGTCTCCTGGCGTTAATTGATAAACCTCGGGCAGGTCGCCATTGGTAATTGGAATTTCTAAAAATGCTGGAGTGTCGGAAGAAATATTTAATTCCTGTCCATCAGAACCAAACAATGCCACATCAACCATACCATAAGATACAAGTTGAGAAACATTCGAAACATCCTTAGCTCTTCCATCGCTTGGGGTGCTATGACCAATTGCAGTTAAGTCAGTTGGTGCTCCCCACACTTCTTGCGTAGAAGGGTCAACATGAGTAACCTGAACGGTAACCTCACCTGTGTATTGGGAGCCATCAGAATTAAAGAAAGAATTTTCTAAAAACCTAATCTTGGTTCCAAATACCTCAACATTGCTGGGGGTTGTGCTGTCGATTGCGACAAAACCATCTGCTTCAATTAAAGAAGCATTTGAAGCGGCAGTCTCCCAAGAGTGAAGGGTAGCGGTGGTATAGTTCCGAGCATATCCTTCTTTTGAAAATTGTACAACAATATTCTCCCCTGGATCCATGTCCAACAAAGTATAAGTGCCATCTTCAGATGTTACGGCAGACACATCTTGAGCGGAAACATTAACACCGCTAAGTGGGCTACCATCAATTGATGTAACAAGTCCTGAAACCTTTCCGTGAACTGGACCTTCGTATACATCATCATAATTTTGACCTGCACGACATCCAAGCGCGAGCAGACCAAGTGTAAATAATCTAATCATATTTTTTCCTTTTAATTGTTTAGTAATTCAATAAGATCCGCTTTCTTAAGAGAAGAATATCCCGTAAGCCCACGTTCTTTTGCTATAGTTTTTAATTCTGCTACTGTATAACCACTCATATCCTCTGTCTCAGTCTGTTTTGTTCCTCCGAGAAGGTTCATAAGCTGTTCATGAGTACCAGAGAAAAATTCAGTAACTCTTGTTTTAAGTGTTGTCATTTTTTATCCTTTACCAGTTAACACCAGTTGTTGCACCAACACGATAGTATCCATTAACATCTGGTACAAAGAAAAGATGCAAGGGCACACTAAAGATACCGGCTTCTGCTGTATAACCAGCAGCGGCGAGAAGATGAAAATAATTATCCTCTCCAGATGGATCATAGAAAGTCACATTTGGTCCGACTCCAAGCTGAACCTGTTTATCAATTTCAAAACCAACCAATACACTGAATGATGGAGCGATAATGCTTTGGTCAAGTCCGCTAATTGTGGCGTTTTGAATAAATAAAACATCCAACCAAGAACCACCTGAGCGCGTTTGCTGCATCTCAAATCCCATGGCAAACATATGTGGGCTATCTACCCTATCAGATGTTTCAGCACCATTGGCATAGTTATATCCAAATCTGATTCCCTTGCGAGAATTCCAATCGTCAGCAGCAACTGCTGTGTTCATAATACCTAAGCCCAGAAGGCAGGTCATAATTTTAGTAATCATAATTTTTTTCCTTTTTTTATGAAATGGTGGAGATGGCGGGAGTCGAACCCGCGTCCACAATAAGTCCAATAGTAGTCGTTCACAAGTTTAGTTAATTTTTGCCGGGTTGTAATCCCAACCTTTCCACTCTGTGAAAATTAACAAAAGCGGGGTGATTAATCAACTGCCAAGCTAAACCCTCACCCTATCACAGTCAATATGTTTTGGTAGTTATAAGATACCGCTTACTACCCTGTTGCAGTATCTGCTCAAATTGGATAGAAGGTTTTGAGCGACCTCCCGATTAAGCAGCGAGTGCTAATTCGAAGTTTGCGTTATTGTTTGCAATTGTTGTTTTTGAACGATTAAGGATGTTCAATCCTACTTGCACTATTTTTCTTTCTTATCCTGTCGAAGCCGTTTCATCCCCTTAAATTCTAAATTGTTACAAACTGACGAATCTGCCTTGCTCATCGCCTTGCCAGTCTCCCTTCAATCTGATTCACACCTACTTTGTGTATGGAGTTCGTTGGAGACATTGAACTCGCGTTTATCCCTTTAAGTTTGTAACACTATCTCTTTGTATAACATAAACTATATCATACTTTATTATCTTTGTCTACTTTTAACTCTGAAAAATAGTCATCTACTTTATATTTTTTTATTAATTCTTTGAAGTCTGACTGATTAATTCCCAAATACCTAACTGCTTCTGCTTTAGTACGCGAAGCAGAGTACACCCACTTCAGCATTGCGTCTTGAACTATTGAGTGCATTGAAGACCAGACTGGTAAACCAAATAATCTACCATCTAACACTTTAGATGCTAATTCTAACTTAAGACCAATTAATTCTTCTAAAGTTAACTGACTGATCATAATTTCAAATTCATCATTTGATCTATTTTCAAGTCTCAGTTTTTTAGATAAACTATAGTTTTTAGTTTTACCTTGTAGTCTACGTTGTTTCTTCCAACTCATAAAGCCACCTACCCACCCAGGGTAGCACATAAAATTTTGTTTTTATAATTTTAGACGATCTTTTTTAAAGAGGATCGTTATCTTCAGATTGAATTCCTGTATCAGCAAGTCCTGCGTTGGTTGCTTTTCGTTCTTCATAATCGGGATTATCCGGCTCTGGTACAACAGCTTGAAGCTCTTCTTCAAATTCATCAAAGTATAATTGAAGATTTGTCATAAGATAATCAGCGTAAAGATCTCGGTCATTTGGATCAAATAGACCGTTATAGGTTTTCTTAATAACATTTTCAATTTGTCTCATACTTCTCAGCGCTTCAACAGCACCAGTTCTATCTTCACCAGCAATTGCAAAGTCTTCAAGCTCTGCTTCTTCTTTTTCTTTTTCAGTGTCTACTTCGCTCTTTTCTTCTCCAGGTTTTTCCCTACCAATATCAATTCTTTTCTTAACATCTGCGGGGGCGGTAGTATCTATATTAACGCCAATTGCTTCTTCAATTCCCACGGCTTCTTCACCAGGATCTTTATCTGGAGTAGCATTGAAGTTTGTATCAGAAACCTCTATTAAGTTTTGAATGGCATTTAGAATATGTGCCCTGTAAGATTTTCTTTGGTCGATAGAGGTTCTCAGCGATGTATACGCCTCTTCAAGTTCGGGCAAAATTTTCTTTAAATCACGACGCAAGAATGCAATACCAGTTGATTCATCACCCGTTCCCTCTTCAGCTTCTTTAAGAAGGCTACGAATAAGAGAACGCAGTTTTGCCTCTTCTGCCAAGATTGCTTTGGCTTTTGCTTCTTTTTTTTCTTTAATAATTTTAATCGCTCTACGAATTTGCTCTCTGAGCTTAAGTTCTTCAACGAATTGTTGTCTATCAATCATCCTATAAAGACTCCTGCTTCTAATAAATAGTTTGCTATCTCTTCAACTTCACTTTGTTCTTTAGCTATTTTATATTTTGGTTCAGTCGGATATTCATTGGTATCGTCATCAGCATCACGAGTGCTCGGATCGTTTGTTCCAGGCTGACCTCTGACACCACGATCTTCTTCAAGTTCCTCGTCCTCACGGAAAATAGTGGGCTTTTTCTTCTTCTTTTTGTCTTGTGCAACAGCATAACCCTCAACAGAGCCGCCTGCCATAGAGGAGATCTCTTCAAGAGCCTCATCAACATCCATATTCTCCTCTATAACCTTCTCTAATAAATTAAAGATGTCCAGACCCTCCCCTATTTTATACAAAGCAGCAGGGTTTAAAGGAGGCGTGGCGTCGGTGCCGTCATCATAGTTAGGGCGCTCTTGATTGGTGTACGAATCACGACCAGCAAGATCATTCATTAAATTTTCGAGAGCTTTCTCTGATTTGCGTGCAATTTCTGGAACATGATAGGAAAATTCTTTTAAATCACCATCGGCAATTGCTTGTCGCATGTGTGTAGCGGAAATCGGCATACCAGCGTGTTTCGATCCTGTGGGATAAATAAAATCCTCTGCACGGACCTTGACAGGTGGCTCGGTAACGGTGATACCTTCACGATAATAGCGAGATCCAGGCTGATGTGATTTTGCAAATTTCACCGCTCGCTCGTAGTCACCACCTTTTGTTGAGGCTCCCATAGCAACAGCCATATTTCCGTCTTTCAACTCTTGTGGATCAATTTCTTGAACCAAATCATAAGCGTCAGCCATTGGATTTTCGTAGTCGTCGCCTTTTTTATTTTGACGCTTACGAGCACGAATAAGAGTTATGTTTGGACCCTCTGAAATTCCATATTCTTTCCAAGTTCGCACTGCTTCATCAAAACCAATACTAATTTTACCCTCAGAATCAGTTCGCTCTGAGTCACCAATAATAATTGCAACTCGTTCTACAGATGGGTGGTCCAAATAAGATTTCACAAGATTATAGTGTCCAAGATGCGGTGGCTTAAACCCGCCTGGAATTATAACAAGGTATTTTTTGTCCTCGGGGTTGCTTGGCTCGTTTGTTACAGCACCCACTTCTGCACTGGAGGGATAATTAAAATATTTTTCTACCTCGTCAATTTTCTTAACAGAATTAATATATCTACGATAAACAGCGGCTGCTGACTTCTTGCCTGCTGCCTTTGCTCTTTGTTCCATCGCCACGGCTGCCTGAACCTTATGTGCATGTGAGCGACCAGAGCCCTTGATTTTGCCAACACTCTTCTCCGCATCTTCAACAGTTGCAAACTTAAGTCCGTGAATTGTGCCTTTTGGATCCTCATCTGTGTAAAGATCACTATGTTTTTTAGATTTTGCCTTCTGACCTTTCTTTCTTGGAATCCTGGGATTGCTTTTTGATTCGTCTAAGTTCTGTCCCTTAAGTGGCGGCACCTTGCCCCTTCCATATCTGAAAAGCCCAAGTAGCTGGTTTACAGGAGCAAAATTGCCTGTAAACTTATACACTTGATCACCAATTTGAAAAACAAAGCCTTCAACGGCTGTATTAATATTGTCGTGGTGCTTAAGTTTTTTTAACTGTTGAAACAAAATCTCATGCGCCTCTTCTGCCCCTGGACCTGAATAATCACGGAGAGTTTTTATAGCTTCAGCCACTTCTTTCTTTAATTCTTCTACCTGTGCTTCATTATCGAGAATATAAGCACTTTGCAGTCCACGAAGAAGTTCAACAGAGAAATCATGAATTGCGTCTTCGAGAGGATAAGTATATTTTTTAATGAGAGCGGGACCATACTTTATAAATGCGCTGATCTTTTCTTTTTCAGGCTTGGGCATGCCTTTTGTAATCTGTGGAATACCCAAAGCACCATCTTTGCGAAGAATGCGGTCAACAACTGCTTGTTTTAGATTATCAGCCAAATAAGATAGCTTTTGATTAAGGTATTCTAATATATTAGCCTCTAAATACTCACCAATCGTCATATTACCAGTAAATCCAGCTTTTTCCATCTTATTTAAGGCGATATTGAGGTCATAATCGCTGTCAAGCTTGTTTAGTTTAAGAGCAGCAGTACGACGAACCGAGAAATCTTCGTCTTGAAGCTTTTCTTCAAAACGATCAATAACTTTATCCAAAGCAGCAGAATTGTTAGCTGTGTTCACAAGTTTTAACTGATTTGTCTCTTCATCGTACTCTTTGTGCCCCGTTGGGTGAATTGAAAGCACATTTGCGTCATAATTCACAACATTTGAGGCACTTGGACCTTGAATTTCGGTATTATAGAAAACTTCGTCGTTTTCACCAAAGATAGCGTCTAACTCTTTCTCTGAGAGGGTGTCTAAAGCCATAGAATAGGCTCTGAAGGCGTCCAAGTAAACTTTGCGAACTTCGGGTCCGCCTTTAAACTCACGGGCAGCCAGGGTGCCAAAATCCATGCCACCTTTTGCCATATCGCCTTTGTTACGAGCCGCGCGAGCCTTGCCTTCAACATATCCTAAATAAATATTGTATCCGTCTGTCTTCTCGGTTCCTTCAATCTCTCCACGAGATGCAGCGGATAGGATTTTTTTAATATCATTAAATGATAAGGACGGGTCATTATATAAATGAGCCATCCCTCCGGCAACACCACCCATAATTAAACGTCCTTGTTTTCTTCTAAGATTGCAACTTGCTCTTCAAGAATAGCAACTCGCTCTTGTAAGCGTCTTGTTTGCTTTTTGATTTGACTAAGCTGCTCTTTAGCCATAGCCAGTCGTCTTTGTTCTGTTTGTGTACGAGGATTAATAGAAGATAAAGTTTCACCAAGGGCTTGGACATATTCTGTAAGTCCTACTTTGTGATTTGTACCTTCTTTAAGGTTGGTTAAGAATTTTCTCGTTAGAGCGTCGAAATCCATATTAATCCTTCTTTTTCGCCTTTGCTTTTGGGAGCGCTCTTGGCGCTGGTTTCACAACTGCCTTTGGTGCTGGTGCTGGCTTGACAACTGGCTTTGGCGCCGGTTTGACAGTTTCAACAACAGGAGCGGGCTCCGGTACGGGCGCGGGTGCAGCGTCCTCTAGTGGGTGCGAGCCTCGAACACCGGGAATTCCCAGTCTTCTTAAAAATCTTTTCTTTTTTGGTGATGCCATTTTCTATCTCCTTTTATGTGAATAATGTATCTTAGGTAACTTATGTTTTGATTTTACACAAGCCCATTTACCTTCAGAAAGCTTCTCTACCATGTGTTGATAAGCATTCTCAAGATTGGTGAAGGGATCATAAATTCGTGTTGAGTCATCCGACCAGACAACGATGTATTCATCAAAATCATTTTCATTTATTTTGTCCATCTCTTTTTGAGACTTTCAAATAACTCGCTTTGATACCATTGATCATTGGAGATAGCCTCCTCCACAACTTTTTCTTCTTCAGCCTCCTCAAGCTCTTTGTTTTCTCCTTGGAACCTAGCAGAATTTGTGATTTTGGCGTCTTTCGCCTTTTTCTCCGCCTTTTTCTTCGCGGCTTCCTTCGCGGCTAGCCCGGCTGCATACATGCGTTGTTCTTCATCGGTGTCTCTTAGGTTTCCAGCGTAATCATACACCTGATACATTTCCTCAAGATCTTCTTCATCTTCGTTAATCTTAAGCTTATCAGCTTCACGACGATCAGAATCACGAGGAGTATCACGCTTCTTGCGCTCTTCGAGTTCTTCCTCTTCTTCTTTAAGTTCTTTTTCTTTAGCAGCCTTTTTCATAGGCTCCTCTTTGTCTCCATCACCATCAATATCTAAGAAATCGGGCTTTGCCGCTTCCTCAACATTGTTGTTTAATTTTTCTGTAAGAGCAGCCACCACTTTTTTAGTGATTTCCTCTTTTAATTGTTCATAAGTCGCCATTTTATGACTATCTCCTGTAATATGTCTATAATTAGTTTCTTCAAGACCATTCTTCAATGAATCTTCCCAGTCGCGAAAGTAATAGCCGTTGCCTTTTAAATAGGCTTCGCCTTCCATAGCTCGCATATGGGCGTTTGTTTGGGCATACCCTGGTGTTGTCTCACCTGCGATCTCAGGATTAAGGTCTCCACGGCAATTTTGACTGTGGTGAACCAATTCGTGAGATAAAGAACGCAAAATGTCCTTTGGATGACGCTTATCAACAAAAACTACAATCTCTTCGGTCTCTGGATTGTAATATGCGGTCTTTCCAAGCACATTTTCGGCATTTTGAGGGTCGGAATCAAAGAAAATCGTCGGAGGGCGATTAAACCCCATTCTTTTCTGCACATAAGGCAGAAAGGATTTAAGGTATGGTCCCATATGGCTCATATCTTGCCCAGAACGATTTTTAACGATAATTTTCATAAAACGACCCCAAATGTACCAAAATACAATATAAATAGTGTCGAATATATCTTTAAATACTAAAAAACCCCGTTTTCACGGGGCTTTGTCAGAATCTGTAAGAAGTTCAAGGATTTTTATTGTATTGCGGGCTCCAAGGTGCAAAATGCCAATCCCTCCGGCTTCTGTAAATGGTTTAACCTTTGTTTCAAAGTCATCAATCAAAACATTTGGTTTTCCATCCTCACTTTGGGCATATTTCCACTTATCATGAGCAAAATTGACTTTATCGGGGTTCAAACCAAGATTTTTCTCAACCCAAATGAGCTTTCCCTCTAAAGATTCGTTATGACCTTGCTTATCCATTGGAGAAGTCAAAATATCGGGGTCATATTGTCGGATGTAAGCCCATAATTGTTTACCACCGGGCTGCCATTCAAGGTTTGCCCAAAAGTCTACATCATCATGGGCAATTTTGTACATGTATTTGGTTGCAGCCGATGACTTTCCAGGTGAAAACTTCTGAATATCTTCAACTGTGACATAATTTCGCCCTAAATCCTTAATAACTTTCGCTGCAAGCTCTGGATTTTTGGGATTTTCACTTGATAGCTCGCGATTAATTGCTTCAATCGCCCCTTTTTCAAAGTTACACAGCACTCCGTCCATGTCACAATAAATTTTATACGGATAATTGCTCATTTTTTTCACCTACTTTCGATAAAACATGCAAACTAACGACAAGAACCTCTTTTTCCCGCCCTAAAAGCGATAAATTACTTTTTGATTTGGTAATTTCGTTGATTCTTGCCAGTGCTACGGATCTCGAACCTCTTTTTTCTAAATATAGTTCGGAAATTATTCCGATTTTCTTCTCTTGCTTATAACCATTCGGTCCAAGCTCGGACCATTGAACTAAATCACCAACATCAAGTCGTTCCATTGATTTGATTCCAAAGGGTTCTTCATTTAATGGTGTTTTGGTTGAACTCATGGCTTATTTTTTTTAGTGCCCTTCCTGATACTTGGGTATCTCTGGCTTTTTAATACAATAACTAGTGCCAACACGACTCCCATGGACGCATTTTGCGCAAACTCACCACATTGTTTAGCTTTTTTAATGGTTTTTTTAATTTTTTCTTTAATCATATTGCCCAACTGCCCAGTGCATATAAGACATTAAGCACTGCACTTTGTGTTTTTCATATCGTTCTTCATCAAACTTGATCCCAAGCCGCTTTGCAAGGCGCTTGCCGCGCTTCCAAGCTTCATACTCCTCTTCAACAAGAGAAATACGATAATTATCCGTTCGGTTTTTCCGACCATCATAGCCACAGGCAGCGTGAGCAGGGAACTCTTTTTGGAACTTAGTCCAGTTTTCGCGAATCAAGGCGTGACCACATTCGTGGAGAAGTCCATAAAGTTTTTTCTCGATACCCTTTCTGGAACAAATGTTAATTTCTTTAACATCTGACATACAAACGTCTTGCATGTCTGGTCCCTCATGGACCTCATAGCCAAGACGACTTTCTGCGTACTCCCACACAGCACAATAACCAGCGAAAAGATCTTGTCTATCAACCATAACGACTCCCTTACATTATTAATATACCATAACTTTCAAAGGTTTGTGTCAAGGAAATGTCAAGAATTAATCTTTTTTTCTAATTCTTCAATTTGTTTTATAATGCTTGCGTATTCACGCAGATTACCATTGCGTTGAAATTGCATTGCCCGTTCTTGCAGCGTAGCTATTTTCTTTGTAATCTTATTTTCTTTTCTTTTATTTAAAAAATCAGTAATAAATTTCATTATGCAGCGCTCTCCAAAATAATCTTGCGGTAACGAAGGAGTGCAAGCTCCTTGTGTTTTGCCTCAATCATAATATCAAAGTCATTACCATAGTCGTTCAGAGGCGTCAATACATAATCAGAGTGAGCCTGGGGCTTAATCTTGGGGTTGTTGTATTCCTCAGAGCGAGACTCGGCGTAATGAACAACGGGTTTGATGTCACCCCATGTAGACAATGCCATCTCAAGTGCCTCTTGTTCTGTCTGACCGCCAGGGTGAAGCATGTGATGGTGATAGTCAAACACAATAGGAATACCAATACGCTTGTAAACGCTTTCGTATAGTTCCTCTGTAGAATACAAAGAAGCTTTGTCATCGTTCTCAACTGTCAAACGAGAGCGGACAGACTCTGGAAGTCGTTCGAAGTTGCGACAGAAGTTATCAAGTGCGAATGGCTTATCTCCATAAGCAGCACCAACATGAATATTAAGTTTTGCGTATGGTGTCCGAGGCAAACCAATCATATCAAACACTTTAGCGTGAACAGACAAATCGGTCTCAGTAAGCTTATATACTCGCTCTTTGGGCGAGGCAAGTTTATTAAACGGACCTGGATGAGCAGTCAATCGCATGTTATGTTGTTTGGCAAACTCGCCAATACGTTTGCAGTGGTAGGAAATCATCTCGTAGTCTGGGAGATCCTCCATCTCATACTCGGAAGCCCAAGGAAAAATATTGGAGGATAGACGATAAAAATAAATATCGTGAGCTAAGTTCCAATGTAAGATGCGATGTAAATCTTGTACATTTTGTAGTGCAAGTTCTGAAGCGTAGGCAATTCCCTTAGCATCGTATGTCTTGCGAATCATAGTACGATTTGTTGTAATCCGTTTGCTCTTTGGACGCTCAGAGAACCCCATATTAATACAAGCATAACCAAAATTCTTCACAATACCTCCTAAGTACATCTATAATTTAGCATATATACAAAGGCTTGTCAAGCACTAATTGTACTTTTTTCTTAAATAATTTAAAATATTTAATACTTCTTGCTCGTTGTAATGCATTCGCTGTGAAGGCATGTTGCCATATCCGTTAAGCACATTCGCGATTAAATCGCTGTCTTTTTTCTTTAGTATGTCTGTTTCAGCAAAGTTTGCTGCCCATCCATTACCTTTACCATCTGCTCCATGGCAAGCTTGGCAAACTTTCTCATATGCTTTTGCGGAATCAAATTCAGCGCTTGGTTCGATATCCGAAAAAAATACAGCATCTTCATATGGAATCCAACAAGATGTTAAAAATATAAATAATACAAATTTCATTTACTTTCCTTTTGTTCTTCAATTTTTTGAATTACTTCTAATTCTTCGCCCCAATGCCACATCGGGTTAAGCGAATTCGCTAATGTATTTTGCCAGAGCACTTTTACAAAACACTCAGGATAATTTAAATTATTGATTCTAATGTCAAAGGATGGTTCCTCCACCTCTAATATAACACCAACAGAATCAGAAACAGAGTGGTCTAATAACCACCTCATGTCTTTGTCTTCTCCAAGAGATAAAACTTTTACACGCCTAACGAGATCGCCAACCTTATACATCTAGAATATATAGATATTCATCTACCTTTCGTTATCCCACTCCATTTATCAGATTGTTTTTTATATTCTTCTTTTTTATCTTTTATATTTTTCTCAAGATCGGACATTCTTTTTTCTAAGTCTTCAATATCTTTTTCTGTGCTTTCTTTTTTAACTGTTGTATTATTAAACTTACTAGCAATAAAGTTTTGTAGTCTGGCGGTGGTATTAAAATCGTTGATAGGTGTCTCGGGATCCGCTTTTTCTAACTCTTGGCTTAAAACTTTCAGAAATTCTTCTTCGATGTCATCGTCTACAATTTTTGAAACATCAGGGTTGACACGCATGGCATCTAAGCCTGGAAGTGGCTCTTTGTCATCTAAATCTCCACCATACAAACTTTTTGCCAATTCTCCTGCATCAAGGACTGCTCCAATCGCTGGACCCGCGACAGGTATTGCTTCAACTCCTTTACGAAGAATTTTAGTAAGGACACCTTGACCAGTTTTCTTAATCTTATAGTTTTTAAGGGCTGTGCGAAGTTGTCCCACATTTTCTATTTCATTTGAACTTACTTGCTCTTCGTCTGGCTCTTCTTCTTGCTCAGTAACATACCCGCGCCAAGACTCAACTATGTTTTTCATTTCGGACATGTGTCAATCAAGCTCCGCGCCTGTCAAATCTTTCAAACGATTCAATACTGTGTTTAATTGTCCACGATACTTTCCTAAATCAACATCCGGTGCTGAAGCAATCTTAGTTATAACATCAGAAATTTGTTGTACAAGAGAGCGTTCAATATTGGTAAAGTCACCACCAATTTCTCCAGACTGAACACCTTTTGCTTGCGAGCGCAATTCGCCAGCCTGCGCTGTCTTCGTGATGCCTTTTGTGCCAAGTTTTACTTTGTCCTGTTCAGAAATTGCTTGTTCAATCATCTTTTTTAACTGGTTTTTTGTTTCTTGCATTTTTGATTTTTGTTTTATAGGACCAGCAACTCTTCCCAAAGCTGCCTGCGAAACACCAATGTTTATAGGATCATCTCCTGTGACAGCGGCAGCTAAATAATCAATACTCAAGTCCAGTTTGCTCAATTGGTCAAGCAGGTCTTCTAACAATTCTTCTAATTTTTCTGAATCAAATCCAGACTGTTCTGAAAACTGTTCCATAACCATGGCTTTAACTTTTGTTTTATTAAACTTCATCGCTTAAAAAACCTTGTAAATTTGGCATTAACCACAGGATGAGATTCCATAAAGCTGGGGATGGATTCTAATATGTCCTGCTCGCTGCCATCTCCCTCATACCAGGCTTTGAATAATTCAACGCCGTTAGTCTGGTCTAATATTTTAGCACCACACCCAGCGTTAGCACATACATTCAAAAATGCTTGTTCCACATCGTTTTGTGTTTCTTCTTCTATCTCTGAATCTGAAGAAAATAAAGATTTAATTTTGCTAAACCAACTCATTTATTTAGCATATCCATAAGCTCTTTCTTAATCATCTCTTCAAGACTTTCACGAGAAGCAAGTTCAGATTCGCTCATACCTTTCTTTTTGTTGAGGCTCTTGTAGTAAGCCTTGTCTACCTTTTCGTTATCAGGAATAGCGGTGACGGCAGCTTGAGGAGAATATCCTTTCTTCATGTTTTTGGTAAGCTCTTTCGCGTGTCGGGACTTTTCTTCACTCGTAGTTACATACTGACCTGGGTCGTCTTCTTTGTCGCTTGTCTCGCCTTGGGCTGCTCTTTGCTTTGCTTCTGCCTCTTCTTCTTTTGCAGAATCGCTAAAGAAGTCTTCTTTAAGCTCTTCTTTAATAATTTGAATGAGTCGTTGTTTTGAGATGTTCATGGGTGAGAATTCCTTTAAATTTCTGTTATAAATAGTTATTTGTTTTATAAAAATACCCCCAACCAAAAGGAAGGAGGTTATTTAAATTTATATTTCTTGCTTATCCAAGACGATATAAGGTGACAGCGGTAGCTCCAGTTCTGCGAAGGCGGAAATGTCCAACACCAACAGAGATAGCGTTATCATCATCTGATCGTGCGGCAATGATTGGGTTGCCAACGATTGTGATACCAGTTCCTGCTGTCAGGGTAACATCGCGACCACCAACGGTTGCAAGATTAAGAAAATGGAAATCAAAAGAATCTCCATCTGCTCCCAAGCTAAGTCCAGATACAAAGTTTGCGGCTGTATCCGTGGCTTTTGAGCGTGCAGCACCTGGTGTACATTTCACAATGCCAACTAAACAATTAGCAGCGGTAACTACTGAGGTGTCATCAGCACTAGTGGCTTCAGAACCCTGATATCTTACAACACCACCTGTTCCTTTTAAATAAGTTGTACCAGCGGTAACAACAAAGTTTCCGGCTGTAACTTCAGCCCCACCGGCTGTGACAGTAACACCGCCTGTTGTGACCGTGACACCTGTATCAGAGGTAAGTGAATTAACAGTAATATCGCTCCCCTCTAAATCAAGATTTCTATCTAAATTTTCTAGCAAAGCTTCAAGCCTTCCTACTCCTACTTTTCCCATAATTTATTTTTTCCTTTATTAATAATGTAATGCATTATGAAATGCGATAAATTGCAACTGCTGTAGCTGAAGTTCTTCTAATTCGAAATCTTCCAGATCCAACTGAAATAGCATCGTCGTTGTCATCTCTCGAAGCAACAACCATATTTCCAATAAGAGTAACATTTGTACCCTCATCAAGAGTAATATTGTGGTCACCAGTTGTTGCAAGATTGATTACTGAGAAATCAAAAGAATCTCCGTCTGCTCCCAAACTTAAGCCTGAAATAAGATTTGCAGCAGTGTCTGTATCTTTTTCACGAGCCGCTGTTGGCGTGCATTTTACAATACCTGTTAAGATATTAGCAGCAGTAATAACAGCGGTAGAGTCAGCGGTGGTAGCTTCTGCCCCTTGATAACGAATAACGCCCCCAGTTCCCTTAAGATATGTTATTCCAGCAGTTACAGAAAAGTTACCAGCAGTAACGGTCAACCCGCCTGCTGTAACACCCATGCCGCCTGCTGTAACGGTGACACCTGTGTCTGAGGTAATTGAATTAACAGTCACATCACTTCCCTCAAGATCAATGTTTCTATTAACATTCTCCATCAAGAATTCAGCATGCGCTTGGCTAAAATATTTTTTCATTTTATAATCTCCATTAGGTTTAACCTAAAATAAGTCAGTTTTCACCTATAAGTAGTAAGATGTTAATCGTGAAGCATCCGAAATTAGTAAAACTTGTTATAACAAGAAACCAAACCAAAATTATTTTTATTTTGAATGCTTATCGGCAACAGATTGGGAAGCCCAAGCTTCAGGTTTTATCTTACACTCAAAGCCAGAGGCTTTCGCGTAGCCGGTAAGCATGTCAGAGATTTTGGAGGTTCCATTACCATTATGCGACGGAGAAACATCCAAATGAAGCTCAATCTTGGCGGCGGGGATATGTTCAGAGATGTTTAACGCAATTTCAATGGAATCTTGAACTTCGCGGAAAATTCTTTGAACCATGGACGGAAAATTTTGTTTTTTGACATAAACTTTACGAAAAAAATATTTTCCCCCTCTTTGCCCACTTGCGCCATGTAAGCATATAGCGGTGGCAAAGGCACACCTATCTTTGTCAATAAACGAGTCCGTACCGACATAAACCTTGCCTTTGTTCCGCACATGTGCTCTTATTTCGTCAAATACTTGCACCATGCTCAAAGGTTTGCCATTTGGACTACGCCAGTGGGCTTCCATTAATTGTATCCTAACGATAATACGTCATCAGCCGGAATTAATAAAAAAGTGTTCATTGTACGCACAAGTAGTCTTCCTTGCTCATCCGGTTCGCCAGGTATAACGACGATCTCCGATCCACGCTCAGTCTTAATCATCTTTCTAGTTGAAGGTTCATAAAACCAAGCGGGACCGGAGCCAGCAATGACAGTGTATGCGGTGGGCTTGCGATTGTTTGACTTTGAATGTGTAATCAAACGTTCAAGGCTACTAACATATGTTGCTAATAGCGCTTGGTATTTGTCATTGCTGTTCGCCGCGACTTTTGGGGCATTATAATCGTTATAATATGCATCATAAGGATCAATCTCCAACTGCTCAAGATATTCTTCCAAGCGGTCTTCGAGGTAATCCTCTATTGCTGCTGCGTTTTCATCCCAATCGTCGTAACTATCAGACATGGACCTCTCCATTTCTATAGTAACTATACCACAATAAGGGAAAAAACTTAAATTATTCGCCTACAACGAATACTTTGTTCGAACTGGGCTGCAATTGACGCTTATATCCGTCGCGCCCATCGGGTCTTTGCTCGAATAACGCATCTGGTTGTGTAAGAGACCCTGAAACATATGGGGTCATTTCACATAGCTTTGCGTGCGTGCGAGCAGCGATGATTCCTTGCGCCTCATATTCGCCACAATTCAAACATGTTTGGTAACCAAGCGCCAATCGCTTATCGTTATACTCTTCTTCACAAGTAATACATTCTGCCATTTTATTTATTCCTTTTTGCTGCTTTAATTAGCATTAAGCCTTTTGAGCTTACGTCGTGTGTAATTCCTGTCTTAGCACATAACACATCATAGCGCCATATGCCTTCACTTAAGTCTTTGTCACTGTATGTAGCCTCATCAACCCAACGCTGGGCGTATGGGCTCCACTGAACAAACTCTTTTTTCACTATAATACCTTTCCCTCTTAATCTTACACTACCTTCTCCATAATAATACGTTGTAAAAACATAGTATTCTACTAAATCTCCAATATCAAACCTGTTATTGTCCTCCACATTGCGTCCTCCTTATATAGTTAGGACGCTTTTTGGAGTAACTCCACCTCTATTTCATCAAACCACAACTGAAGGTTGGTGTTTTGACCTAAAACGCGGTACATGTGGCTATGACTTCGATCATTATAAAACACATCTGTTATCACGCCTATTCCTCCCTCTAATACAATGCCATGGGGGTCTGTCACATAGTAGCGAACTAAGTCCCCTCTGCCATAGTCATTAGTCTCGGAATTTTTTTGGCGCAATATTTAGCCCTCTACACTTTCTCTACACGATTAAGTAGGGCTGGTTTGTCAATGATCATCAAGTTGGCAAGCTTATACCACTCCTGACCATCTACCCAATCCTCTACCCAATCAACGCGAACCATAACCCACGGACCTTCTTCCCGCTGTTCTGTAATGCGTCCAAAGGCTAATGTGTTAAAGCCGAATGATCTTAGAATCGGCTTTCCTACTACGTCTTTCATAATGTCTCCTTAAATCTGGTAAAAATTTCTGGTGTGTCGTGTTGCCTTAATCGGCATATATACCCCTATAGCCGTATGGCACATACTTGGGGTGCTACCGGGGGGGAGGGGGTACCCCTACATCCCTTGTGCTCTTAGCAGTAATTCGCTTACCCCTAGTATAATGAATAGGCTGGCTACCATTAGTCCACCTGCTATTAGTACGATGTCTTCCATTGTCTTCCTCTCTCTCTTACTACTGCTATAGTATACACTACTACTACTGGGTTGTCTACTACTATTATGTCAAGTGTTTGTTAAGTTATTTTTATTTATGTTCTCGGCAATAATCAATCTACCACCAGAACGAGTTCCTTGGTTTCAAAGTAAGGACGCTCTGCGTATTGTGCAGTAGTAACCCACAGCCGCTTGCACTTGGAAGTGACAGGCTTAGGAGCCATCATGTCAGTGAGTACAATGTGACCATCAAAGCTTCGTTCGTTTACCCACTTGGTAGGAGCGTCAAAGCAAGTACCTCCGTAACGAACACGCTCTGCTTTGTAACGCTTACCTTTCTTCCATTCGAACACATGCTCTTCACACACTTCAGTGTCAAAGGGAACGACGGTAAAGGAAGCAAGCTTGGCTAACTTGTCAAGGGCAGAGAAGAACTTAGCAAGCATCTCGTCATCGACGGAACCACTCTGGTCAATGGACACTGCGAACTTAGCAGTCCGCTTAATCTTCTTGCCTGGGTGAATGTAAGGGAACCGCTTGTTGATTCGTCGGACGGTACTTCGCTTCTCTGCCTTCTGAGAAGTCTTAACAAAATATCTTAATGCCTTCTCCCAGTTCACTCGCACCTTAAGTCGGTCAAGGATATCCTTACGGCAGTCAGCAGGCACGGAACCCCATGACCCAGCTTGGCTTGCTTCTTCAGCAGCTTTCTTAATAGCTTCTTTTAAACGCTCTTTAGCAATTTCATTTTCAGTGTTATCGACCTGATCCCAGCCGGAGTGATCATCAAACGAATCCGAGGGGTTTCCTTCACCCTCGCCTTCACCGCCTTCTTGCTCATCCATCCCTTGCCAATTCTTTTTATACCACTCGTAGCTTTTACCAGGAGGCGCCCATTCAAAGGGCTTCACTCCTGGGATACAGCAGTTGTCTGGCAACTCCCCAATGAGATGGCTGTTGATAGCCAGGTCCATACACATGTTGTCAGTCTTGGTCAGCCCACCCTCGGGCTTACGACCAGTGACATGCTCGAACACTAGATGGTAGAACTCGTGCTTAAGAACACCAAGCTTCTCCTTGTCTGACAACTTCTCAAAGAAGGAGGGATTGTACATCAACACGAACTGCGCAGACTTCTTGTCAACCGTCACACCCGCAGTTGGAATGGAAGTAGTTTTTTGTTTGTCAATCCTGCGCGACAAGCCCGCAAAGAACGGCTCGTTCATTAGCAGGCGGGCAGTGTGTTTGTTAAGATCAAACTCTGGTTTCTTTTCCTCTGACATCACTCGCTCCTTACATACATAATATAGCATAGAAAAGAGCACAATGTCAACAACAAAGTTGTCAAGTGTATGTCAAGTCCACCCACACAACCCTCGCTATCCATAACTCTAACCACTGCTATACTATACCACACTTTGAAGGCTTTTTCAAGAAAAGATGTCAATTAAGCGTGAATTAAGCTAGTTATTAAGAGGTTGACAGGTTGAGAAGTAGCGTGTATGAGATCCTCCTACCTCACCCCCTTCCTTCTTAGAAAATTATAAACACCTTTATCCATAGAGCACCCAATACTATCCATAGGTTCCCTACCCTTTCCACTTCCCTCCACTTTACTCCACTGCATTCCCCCTGTATACCATTAGGTTCTTAGCTCTTACTTTCTTTCTTCTATTAGGGTGACCTTCTTCTAAGATGTATATATCATAGTCATAGTAATAGTCATCTTCTATAGTGTTTAATACTACTGCCTTATACCTTGTACTCTTAAGAGACTGAGAAGTATCATTAGGAAACGGATAGAACCATACTATGTCGTCTCTACTATATTTATCTTTTATAACCTCGGGCATCTTTTATAGACAGGTCGTTCCTATCTCTTCCATCAAAGATATAATCTTTTATCTCCTCGGTGCCAATTATCATAACGGCATGAAGATAATACTTTAGCAGTCGGATTCTACCTCCTACTTTCCAAAGATAATACTTCATTTGTGCTCATGCACTACGATCAATAAACTTACCAATAGAAAGGAACCGAAGACTGCTTCAATCATATTATTAATTAGTCGGAGGATAAAAGTTCTTGCAGGTGTTGTGCTGGTCGTGATGTATCTATTTTCACGCAAAGCTTTTTTATTGTTGTCCACCCAATCTTTGGATCATTCAACCCTCCACGTTTTCGGAGTACATTGTCCAGTCTTGTTAGGATGGCTTCATCTATTTTATCTTGGCAGGCTTCTTTGACCTGCTCCCAATGACCCAAGCCTGCATAAGTCTTTGTGCCCCATATCAACTTCTCTTTTTGATTCTCAAGCCACGGCTCCAGTTGTGTGCCGTGAGCATAGTAGTGCTCACCTGTGAACTCAAACCCTTCTTCGGTCTTTTGGTATTGAGAGAATATCCAATGGACCTTCCTATACTCATCAAGCTTTGGCAATGTCACGTTCCTTGCTGTTGACACTTGCTTCTTTGCTACGTCGGAAGTCTTCAGTTCAATCTCGTGCTCGATGCCATCCACGATTATTGTGGCATCTGGAATATACTTGTTTGACCGACCTTGTAATGGTGTCAGTTCGAACAATTCAATTTGCGCATTCTCTCTTGCATCGTCTTGTGTTGTTCTAATCATTTTTTTATTGGTCTCGCCTCGGATTGGTTCCAGCCTTCTCCTCTCTTAAGGGTATTGACATCTGATATGTGTACAACCATAATGGTACCATCGGTATGAATCTTGATAAGCTTTGTATTCGGATCATAGTCTTCTAATACTAATCCTACATATGTCTTCTTATAAAAGAAGGTTTCGCCATCGTTTGTTGCAACGGTGTCTCTATAATATCTTACCAAGTCTCCGGCTTTCATTAGAAGTCAATCGGTCTTTCTTTCTTCACCACCTTCTTTCTTCTTGGGGCTCTTGTCTTTTTCTTTTTTGGAGCCTCGGAAGGATGGATGATCTTTTGTTCGATATGCTCTGCTAAGATCTTCTCAATGTCTGAGAGGATTGTCTTCAGTTTGCTTCTCTTTCTTCTTGGCATTAGTTCCTCGTTATAAAAAAGTGGCAGACTTTATCCGGTCTGCCAGCGGGTAACAACGTTGTGAAGTTTACTTGGCGGCTGCCTGCTTGGACTCAGTGTCCCAACCAGTCTTTGCAGTCAAGCTTGTTGAAAACTCACCCCTTGAGTTCTTTGGAACTTCGAAGAAGCCGGTTTCAACACAACCTTCATCACGCTTCTGTGGAGCGATAAAGATACGGTCAACGAGCTTTACATTGCCAAGAGGATTAAACACGCGAAGCAACCAAGACTTATTACGCTTGTTAATCTTATTAATCATCTTAACACGATGCTCATCCATTGCCTGGTTCTCTTTACCTGCCAAATCAGACCAAAACATGATAACAATGTTTTCTGGTGCTCTCTCAGTCGAAGTCCACACGTTGCGAATGCGCTGCAAGAACGTTTCCCGTGGAGCTTCATCCTTTGCTGCAAAACAGCGAGCGATAAGCTGCCAATCAATGTAGTTCTCGTTCTTAATAGTGTGAAGGAAATCTTCATCGTAGGAGATACCAGAAGTATCCGCCCAGCCAACAAAGGAGTCCTTAGCCTCAGAAGCCGTCCAGCGGGCGAATCGCCCAGGCAATCTTTTGCCCTGAAGCTGACGCACAGCATTTGCACGCTCCTTATCGCTCAAGTTGGGATACAAAGTCTTAATTGCATTATTCAAATCTCTGCCATACTTGACAGGTTGAAATTGGTTTCGACCTTGCGAGTTATGAAGCGCCTGAATCTTCTTTGGTGCTCCTGGCAGACCATTGTTGATAATATTCAAAATACCAACGACCGCATCGCTGACCCCAGAAGGCTTCGCAACTAGTTTATGTGAGTTAGCATTCGACTGATAAGCAAACTTTGCATATTGGTTTGGAAACTTCTCCACCACCGCTTTGATGACTACCCAACGGGCATCACTCTTGTTAAGTTTGTGCAACTGCGTAATCGCCGTGAGGCGGTGATTGCCATCTACAAGACGATAAGTAGGATTTCCTTGTGCATCTTGTCCGACAAGCTCTACTGTTACCGGAACCTGTTGAGCAAACGTACAAATAGAACCCATCAACGATTGAACGTGAGTCGGGTCTGTTCCAGCTTGACGTGGCTGAGTTCCCGTGGTTCTGCCGATAATGCTGACCAAGGGAATGGCTTTAACGTTGTTCTGATCCCAGTTTGGGATTGTTGTAATCTTTGTCTGATAAACCTCATGGTTCATTTTATTTTCTCCTGCCTCTTATTGAGGCTGTTATGTTTTGACCTTAACTGGTCGAATATATTTTAACGTCTTTTCGGACAATTTGTAACTGCTGCGTTATTGCGTTAATTACTTTTATAATATAACATGACTTTTCTTAGGAGTCAAATGTTTTTTTATCTTTTTTATCTTTTTTTTCGAGTTCATACCCCAATCACAATCGCATGGGTCACAACCACAATACTCACAGGGTTCGGTGTTCATTAAAAATCACCCATATTATTTTCTGCTCCGGCAATCAGGTTGGAGGAAGACTGAATCTTGCCACCGCCAACACCAAGAATAACTTCGCAGCCAACTTTCATTGCAATGTCCCACTCAGGGATGTTTGTCGGATCGTCGCGGTCGCCACCTTTTGTGAAAGCATGCGGACGGAATAGTGCGATAGCTTGCTCTACGGTCTGAGTTCCATCGTACCACTCGCAAGCCAGGTCCACGCCACGAATACCAGCAACAATCTCAAGTCGCTCTTCGATGTTCATAAAGGGCTTGCCCTTCTTGTTGATTAGGAACTGGTCACCATTCACAAGAACGAGAACCTTGCCATTGCTTTGTTCAGCAAGTTGTGCGGTTTTTTGAATACAGCGCAGGTGTCCAATGTGAAGCGGGTCGAAGCCACCAGAGGTCATATAAATCTTTTTTCCTGACTCTCGCCAGTGATTAACGATAGGCAATGCTGTTTCTTTATTCATTAGTTTTCCCACTCTTCGTCGTCATATACGGCATAGCGAGCCGCCAAGTCTTTACTTGATTTCGTCGTCTTTTTGTTTTTATGCTCAGATGCGCTCGCGATTTCGCTCTCGTACTCATTTCTATCGACAAGCTTCAAAACAAATTTGTCGTTCTCGTCTACATCCTTAAACAAACCAAGCGCCTCGTCTGTTGAGATATTTTCGAGGTCTTCCATGGTAACCTCTACGCTACCGCCAAGTTTCTTTGTAATCGCAGCGATTAAAACCATTAAAAATTGTGGATCTTGCAAAAGCAAGATATCATCATCGTCGTACATTCTTGCCTCGGTGTTTTGCCCAAATCTTGTTCTTTAGGCTTCCGGTGACGCTGATCGCTTCCTGAAGCTGTTCCAGCGTCAGTTCGATCTCTTCTGTAATGTTATCAATCTCTTCAATGTAAATCGTATCCGCTTTTGTGGGCGGCATGTCGTAAGGATTAACCTTTTGCTGCTCTGTTCTGTCTTTGTATCTCATAATATCAACCTTAAAAACCAACCATATAATAGCACAATAACCATAACTTTTATAGCGCCAGGTGCAATGTCCATGAATATTTCTTTTAATTCCCTCTTATCCACTAATTTTATAGCAAAGCACCGATGATTCCATTAGAAATGATGATGAGGATCCCAAAAAAGAGCGCTTGATTGAAGACTGCGGTCCTCAAGTCTCGAACACTCTCTTCAATCCTGCCAATACGCATTTCAATGCTGTCCATCCCCACCTCCATCATATGAACTCTGCGCTCAAGCGTCCAAAGTCGTGTGTCATCGTTTTCATAGGGGGTTATTTCTGGTTGTGCCATGTTTCTCCTTTAAACTGTATTATTGTCGTGGTGAATGTGTTCTTTGTTTTCCGACAGGTCCACACTATCAAATATTTTACCGATTGTTGCAACATCATGAGCATCGGACAAGCGTTTTGATGCACGATCAAGGGTCCAAATCGCTATGTCTGTTACCAGGCGCGAAGTGATGCCCGCTGCCCAGCGTGCTGTATTAATTAAAGACATATTTTATCCAAGAGTATCTCTTTCTGGTTAAAAGATAGTCATCCTTACTATCGTTCGCGTATGCTTCAAGCTCGAACGGGTTGTTCATATAGGCAACGGCACCATTTCTACAAAGAATAAGATTCCACAACCAAAACAAGACATAAAGCACCCACTGACCAACAAACAAAAGTTCAAGCTGTTGTTGATAGTGGATTGTCTCGTGTCGCTTGGTCCTCTCGCTTAAGACGCCACGGCACCAAACAAATGGACCCAGGCTGATAGCCCAGATATCAATCGGAGCAATGTACGAGAGAACCGCAGGAACGCGGCTGTTCTCAATATAGTGGGGCGTCCAAGTTTTCATTTTTCTTTTTCTTAGCCTTTCTCTTCTTCGGATAGTCCGCTTTAGTCGCTTCACGCAGCCGAAGATTCTCCATCTCAAGGATGGTCTTCCATTTAAATAGTCTGATCTTGGCGTTTTTTTCGTCGTCGGGATGTGCAAGCAGCACTTCCTTTACCTGTGCAACACCATTTGAGTCGTGTGTGATCTGATCCTGAACAATAACAACTTTCACATTACCACCTTATATCCTTGAGCCTCAAGGCTCGCTTTACGGGACCATCGAAGAAGCTCGATGAGACCTTTTATGTCTAAATCTGATTTAAAAGTTAGAATGTGATTGTCTTGGTCATCAGATGTAAACTCAAGAATAATCCCTCCATCATCGCCAACATTGACTTGTACACAAGAAGAGTCAAGACCCGCATTCAGGTGTAAGCAATAATCTCTACGATTCACTAGTCCACCGCCATGAGCGGAGCAACGCCTGGAGGCAACTCACCGGAGACCATTCCGCCATGCTTGGCAATGACCAAGGCGACGAGTTGAGCGGGGACAAATGGATAGACAGTCATGCATGGTCTTTCTGGCTCCTCGGCAAGATACATAAGCAGAGGTTCGCCATGGCTTGGGTATCCAATCTCAACCGATGTATACCTTTCTGCCCCTGTTTCGCGAGGAGAGCAATAATGCGTCTCGCTCGCTTGAACACTCATTCTAAAGCCATCAGCGCAGATGACTTGTTTACATTGTCTCATTAGCTCTCCTCGCCGGTCAGAAGCTCAACGATGTAACCGCTGACTGCCCGACCATCAGTTCCGCTGGCTTGGTGAAGCGCAACGGTGTTTTCAATATCACCCTGACCCAGCACGGTCCAGAGCTTCATAGCCACCTCAGAAGGCAGCGTCAAGAAATAATCAGCCAAGTTTTGAGTCTGAGTATCAGTCAACCGAGTCTTGAAGACTTGGGTAGCCTCCATTTTCTCAACAAGGGCAGAGTGGTCATTGATGCCGAAGCTATCGGTTGCCTGAATCTTGCCATGGTCAAGAATATCTTCGACAGTCACCTGTCGCTCATAGTTCTCAACGAAGTCTCGGAAGGACACGGCAGCCTCAAAGCCAACAAAAGCGTTGGTCAAGTTGTAGACGGCACCGAGGTCGGAACCCTCCTCAAGCAACGAGGCGCCCGACAAACACTCACTCAACCGATCCCAAGACCGACGCGAAGGATAAACCTTGTTAGGCTCAAAGTCATCAGAGTGCTCAAGGTGTTGGTGGTTCTGGTTAATGAAGTCCCAGATAACCTCGTGAACGTTGTCCTTTGCCCAGCCGAGCCAGTCTTCAATGGTAGGCTCGACATCAAAGACGGTCCAACGATCAAGCTCGGCGGGATCCATCTCACCAACTTGGTACTGCTCACCATGTTCACCGCCGTTGACGGCAGCAAAGATGAGGGTCTCAGGGTGAAGAGTGAAGCCAGCGAGCTTCCGAGAGTCAGTCAACTCAAAGATACCTTGACGAACTTCAGGAGTAGCGCGGTCAACCTCATCAAGGAAGAGCACGACAGGAGTCTCGCAAGCGGTCTTGAACCACTCAGGTGGGTTCCAAGAAGTAACGTTGCCGTCAGTCGAAGGAAGACCAAGCAAGTCACCCTCAGTCATCTGGGAAGCACGGCGCTCAACGACTGGAAGACCAGCGTGACCAGCGAACTGATAGACGACTTGGGACTTGCCCACGCCGTGACGACCGCGAACCAAAACTGGTTTGCGAACCGCAGTGACATGGGGGACAACGGAAATAAAGGTTTTAAAGTCAACAGCCATTAGTATCTCTCCTGATTACATATATAATATAGCATTTAAAAACGTTAAAGTCAAGCATTATTTTCGACTTGACAATCTCTTGACATCTCTCAAACGATCTCACTGAGGGTGATTGGGCGCTCAACCCAGTCTTTGGGACAGGTGAGAAGTGGGTTAGAAGATTTGCCAAGCATCTTAAGTTCGGATTGACCAAGGTTCCAGCCTTTATTGGCGATTGCTTCTGGAATCCAAGAGCGAGGAATACCAAACGACTCCACCTTGGGAGAATATCGATCCGTAGCAGGCAGGTTCTGCCACTGAACATGAATCACGGCGTGGTCTTTCAACTTGGTCGTGTCAATGGCATCCCAGTCAACTTTGACGACCATGCCGACAACTTTCTGCCAGTCAAAGCCGTTGCCGTCGTAGACATATTTCTTTGAAAGAACAAGGGAGCCCATTCCAACACCAAGAGCCTCGGCGCGGTTGAGGATAGACTGGCGAAGCTCGCGAGAGTCGCGAGTCTCGTCAATGTGCCAAGTCTTGCGGTGAGGACAGGTGCGTCGGTTGTGACCATAGCCACCGCCAACCATTCTCATCTTGACACACCAAGAGCATTGACGCTTGGAGGCTTTCTTGGCAGTCTGCTTAACAGCCTCAAGTTCGCCTGTGGGCTCAGAGCCGTCAGGCATCTTGCCAGTGCGCTTGACGTAAGTAACGAGGCTGTGACCGCCGTGTTTCTCAGCGATTTTTTTGAGATAAGCGGTATAGGCTGGACAAGTCCTTCTGTTGTGACCCGTCTTGTAGCAGTATGAGCACCGCCGTCCGTATTGTCTTCTAGTTTGTGACATCTTTAACTCCCTCAGTACAAGTATATAATACCATAGAATTTATGGGGTTGTCAATGGAAAAGTTGTAAAGTAAATGTCAAGGACTTACCAATCAATCGGGTCGTTGGTGACCAACTGAAGGTGACGGCGTTCGGCGGCTTTTGAAGTGGAAGCCTCCTTCTCTTTGATTTTGCTGCGGGCAACGATACCTTGCTCGAAGAAGCTTTGCTCCGCTTCTCCGGTGTCCCAATCATCAAAATGACCAGCAGCCAGTGCGAGCAAGTGGTGAGCCAAGTCAATAGCGCAGTCGCGCGAGTCATCGTCGGTTGTCGGGTGAACGATGAAACACTCCAGTGCTTCACCCAGGATTGCTGCTTCTTCTTCGGTCAGTTCAAGTTCCAATGAAATCTCCTTGATTACATGAATACTTTACCATAGTTTTTATGGGGTTGTAAAGAGAAAAATTGTAAAGAGAGTGTCAAGCAGAAGAAATAACTTCATACTTTGTGGCTGGTGTTTTCTCGCTCATGATTCCATTGTTTAAGTATATATCTATCATAGGTTTCTCGCCCTCGTAAAAATTGAGAACAATCCCCCACTGAAAGCCAACGAACCGCGAGACTATCTCAGAGTTCATCCTTCCGCCGAGCGTATGAATATACTCGTTCTTAGTTTTAACTAAGTCACCGATTTTCATTCAAAACCCGTTCAGCAATCTTGCTAACAGTGTATCTTGCATTGACTCCAAGCTGGTCCCATGTCTCTTGTTTGTGAACCTCTTTGAAGACGAATGGTCGTCCCTTAACTCTGCTCATAAACTCCGCTTCCTTGCCGCCCTCGAAGGCTCCGACTGGCTCTTTTTCTCCAAGACCTGGCCAACTTTCGTTTGTACCGAGGAGGAACGCTCCGTCTCCACCTTGTGGAATTAATAGCACTGAGTCTTGACAGAACTTTTGACCTAACTTAACGATATTATTATTAAAATCAGAATCGTCCTTGAGGTTTACAACAAAGAAACTTTCCTCGCTGACTTCCTTTCTGTTGTCCATATCATCAAAGTTTTCGATGTAAGATCCATCAACTCGTGTGACTCCATAGCCCATCTTTAACAGCACGGCTTTCAAGTTTTTGTTGCGTGCTTTGTTTGCCTTGAGTGGGCTTTCTTCTTGCTCACCTGGAGGGACAGCATCTACACAACCTTCGTCAGATGAGGGATCGTTTCGGAACGCTGTGATGACCGCTGTGTCATGAGCATTGATGTGTTGATGTACTCGGCTTAAGCCTGATTCGTTTAGGAAGTTATTCCAGTTTTCAAAAATAGTTTTCATAATATAATAAATAGTTTCTAATCATACCTAATGCCCTCTTCTGGGAAAGCATTTTTATCAACTTCATAGCCAAGAAGAATACGGTCGCCTTTCTTAACAAGAGAACCAAGCATCACTTTGCGGTATCCAAAGATATTTTTATCCCAGCGGTAAGCTTCCCAGGGGATTTGGTTAAACCTTGCATGCTTAAAAGAAGAACCGGCAAGGAAGCCAGCACTGAATAAGCAAGCAAAAATAAAAAATGTAATCATTCAACTCTCTCCAAAATAACACCGCGAGCAAAGCTGCCAACGATGGCGTTCTTTCTCATCCCTACCTCTGCCACGTCGAATAGGTAGTGCTTATGTGCCTCCAAAAGTGCATACACCACTTCAACTAGATCTGCTGCTTCCTCCACACAGGGATCTTCCCGAAACTCAGCCAACTCTTCTTCAACTTTCCTGAATAGTTCTCGTTTATATTCTTCTTTATCCGCAATGTGATAGATGGGTGTGCGCCCATCTTCAATAATAATCTCTGGGATTCTGTCTCTAACCAGCTTCACCGATAACCTCCAGTTCGCTTTCATATTGCACCGAGGTGCCGTCGTCCATAGTGTATATAGGGTTAGTCCAAAGCACAGCCCAGCGGGGTTCTTTAGGGTCGTCACGGTGAACTATAAATGGGTTTTCAGCCAGACTTTTAACAACTAAGCCAATGCCGTAGTTGTAGTCTGGGCGATTCGGGTATTCCGCTGGTTTCACTAAATCACCTACTTTCACTAATCACTCTCCATCCAATCTCCGAGAACCAATCTTTCTTACCATAAAGCTTAAGCCAGCGAATATTATTTGCCCACATCACTTCAACTATTAAACCAGTCTTACCTTCTCTCTTAACTAAATCACCTGGCTTCATTGCGAACCGCCAAATGTTTGGTGACATGACCCTGCATGACAGGATCTCCAGCCCAGAGGACATCAGCTACGCACTGACACCCGCCTTCCAACCACCACTTTTCTTCTCCTGGTTCGCAGTTACAATAGAGAGCAACCACCACACCGGGAGTTAAGTTCCGCTTGTGGTCGAGCCTCGGGTCAGGAAGGTATTCGTCATACTCATCGGTCCAGCCAACAGCCAGACCTTTATAAATAACTAAGTCACCTACTTTCACTTATCACCTTCACTCTGGAAGCCAAAAGCCACTCAGGTGCCCGCTCCGTTTTCCCATTAAACCACTTTACCACAAGCCACAGCCTTTGCTCGCCAAGATGCCCCATCATATCAGTATTAATAATAAGACCATATCCTTTGGGATCACGCTCGCCCCTCCGGTTTGGCTTTCGCCATGTAATCAGATCACCTACTTTCACTTAACACCTCTACCCACGATGGTTGAACATACCACTGTCGTTTTCCGCTGTCGGTTTGATGTAGCCACAACACAAGAAGGCTGTCCATCCGCTTCTTGTCTATCCGAGTAACCAACCCAGTCTTGTTTTGGTCATGCTTATATCTTACCAAGTCACCGACTTTCACTAATCACCTCCAGCCAGTCGCGAGACTCCCAATCAATCCTGCCCCCGCCATCAGCCCACAAGACACCGACTCGTTGTCTGGTTTTGTGCCACGAAGACTTGCGTCTAATCAAGCTTTCTGGAGGTTCAGTAGAGATAATCACACCAGTGCATTGATGCTCAGGACTGGTGCCCGTCACTACCACTAAATCACCGACTTTCACTAATCAACTCCAAGTCAATCTTATCGCACAATGTGCTTCTGCCATCACTCACACGCCGCACAATCCAGCCGCCATCAGTGAATGAATGGTATCCAGCATTTCTGATAATCATGCCCACGAACTTCTGTCCGTGCTTTCCTTGAATTTTTACCAAGTCACCGACTTTCATTGTTGCACCTCGAACTCGTAAGATTTGCCATAGACTTTGGTGAGCAACGCACCCTCAATGAAGTGCGTGCCAGAGACCTTGACGACGATGAACTGATAGCCACCGTATTTTTTAACTTCCTCAACAACACCGGGGATGCCGTGAGACTTGGAGACGACCTTAGAACCGAGAGACAACATAACAACTCCTAATTACATGTATACTTTACCATAGTTTTTATCGGGATGTCAACAATAAAGTTGTAAAGTAAATGTCAAGTGTCTTCTTTTTCTCGGTCTTTTAGGATTTCGCTAATCATTTTCTCTGCCTCTTCTCTGCGCCACTCAAAATCAGAACGGCTAATTAAATGCCTAATAATCCAGCGAATTTCGGGCATCGTAAGTGTCGCCAGATCGCTCGCAGTTAAATAATCGTAGTGGAAGTCGTCTAATTCTTCATCGGATATTTCAGTTAGCTGTCGGGTGTCTGCAAGGTGACACTCAGGTTCTTCCTGCTCTTTCTGAAAGCGGAATTCATCCAAAAAAACAAGTTCACCTAATTTATTCTTCTTCATCTTTTCTCTCCGATACTATACTTAACTCGTCTTCATAAAACCAGCAACAACTTTTTGTATATCTGAACAATCTAACTCGATATGCCATACCAAAATTATTTAGTGCAGTTTTGATAACAATACCAATGTCACCTTCCTGTACATTATACCACTCATCTGTGGGAAAGTGAAAATAAAGTTGTGAAGAACCAACAAACTCTACGAGATCTCCAACTTGATAGTCCGGGTCCACTTATTAATTAGTCATTCTTCCTCGTAAGAAAAGTTTCTGAGTGCTGCCTTATCCTCTGTTAAAGCATATCCGATAACAACTGTTCTGAAGCCCATGTATTTTGATGGTATCTTTACTCGCAAAATATCGCAAGCTTCCCAGTCTTCACAGAATGCTTCTAAGATTCTCCCACCATCATCAGAGGTTATCTTCCACTTGATCGGATTGCCATCGATCTCTGTACCAAAGTCCTCCTTAGCACTCGCGATAGTGTACTTTGATTTTTTCTCTAATTCGGATAGTTTTCTGCCTTTCGCCACGATGAAGCGCCCCCTTCTTTAGTAACTAGGTGTGGACAAGTGGGTCGCTATTTTATTTTGAAAGTTTCTCTTCACGCGGTCGAACATCTTCATCAAGATTATAGAGTTTCATGTAATCTTCCTGTTCCTCGGGTGACATCGACTGAGATGGTCCCGCGAGTTTAGCCTCACGCTCTTCATCGTCATACACCTTGTCACGTCCAGAGCCATACTCCTCGTCTTCCTTGGCTGCCAGATCCATTTCGTAGCGGAGCATTGCTTGAACGGAAGTGAGGGTATCGTATGCCGCCTCAAGATCATCGCCTGTGTATTCATCAAGAAGATTGCGGACCTTCATTGTGAGGTTCTGCCTGTCGTCTTGAGCATCCATACCGAGAACTTCTGCGAGTTCCTCTCGGATAATACTAATTAATTCTTTTTGTTCGATGTTCATTTGTTCTCTTCCTTATCTTGTAGGTAGGCTGCGATAGCCATTTGTTGGCGCTTCTTTTTTCCTTTGCCCTTGAACTGGGGAGCATCCGACTTGCGGAAGTCTTTAACATAAGAGCCAGCCCCATCACTTGGGTCTAACTTCTCTGACACCAAAAGGTAATCGCGAGACTTGTTGAGGTAGTCAGCAGCAAGCGTGACCTTGCTCATCCACCAAGAGGGCAACTCTGTGTCAGGCATTTGCTCCAGGGCACTGAGGATTTGCATCGCATCTTCCATTGAGGTCTTCAGCTTTCTGATTGCGGAGGGAACATCGGTGTGTCCGTCTTCCATGACCGCCTCTAATTCCTCTTTGATAATTTGTCTAAGTTCTTTTGGTGTGGTTTTCATGCCCTCTTGTATCCTATTTCACGCAGACGATCAATCTGTACTTTTAATTTATCTCTCATGTCTTCATCGCTATCGCGACCAAAGCGTGGAAGCATATCAACTAATTCGTCGTGTACCGCGAGGATTGCTTTTCCGAGAGGGGACACCTCTGCCTCTTGTAGCGTTGCTACTTCTTCTTCAATAATTTGTTTAAGTTCTTTTGGTGTGATTTTCATATCTTGGTTCTCTTATAAATAAATGCCGAGTTTGTTAAGCATACCAAAAATTGCATCTTCAACTTCTTCAGGTATAGCTTTGGGATTGATTAATCTTAATTGCTCGACAGCCCTGTAAGCCTCGGCAAATTCGGATACCTCATTATCTGTAAGGTTACCGCCCTCGTAGCGGTTGTCGTCATCATAAGAATGATCCCAGTTATCAGGATCACCACGCTCATCTCGCGCGTCGTACTGATCGTCCCAATCGTCAGCTTCGCTTACAGCGCGTTGATACTCTTCTTTAATAATCTGTTGTAGTTTTGCTTTTGTAATTTTCATTTCAAACCTTTCTCAATAAAGTGTTGAGGGCATTAAAATTAGAGATAACTGAGTAGTCTGGCTTTTTGCCGGTTTTTTGGTGGTATCTCAGCGTGTCATTCCAATAGTCTGCAATATTGGTCTTTACGGGTGAGCTTGCAAAACCCTCTTTATTTCCTGCCTTCATCGCATCCGATTCCAGCTTTTGAATTGAAGGTGGTACATCATTGCCGTATGTCTCTTTTATTTTATTTATAAGACCCATAACTTCTTTTCCAAAGGGGTCCATTGGAGCAGCCCCCAATGCGCCTCCCTGACTGAGTTTTGCGCGGCTGTCGTCGTCCAACCTGCCAGCGACTCTCATTGGTTTTTCCAACGCGGGGCTTGCCAGCCTTGCCTTGAATGAGCCGTCAGGAGAGATGCGAATCTTCTCAACACTGATTTCATCGGCTCCGCCGCCCTTGGCACCTCTTGCGAACATACCTTGTGCGTCTTGCTCCAAAACTGCTGCAAACTCTTCTTTAATAATATTATATAATTGTTGTTTAGTGATTTTCATTTTATTTACCTACAAAAAAGCAGACAACATGCCCGCGTCTGCTTATAAATAGTTTTAAATATTGTTAAATGTCGTCTTTTATTTGCCTCACAAACTCGTAGCGTTCATTGAGTAGTTCGGTGCCCATAACATTTTCTTCAAGCGGGTCATCGTGCCATAGAACGCGATAGACAGGCAGTTTCTCAATACCAATCACATTCATATGACAAATCTCGAAGATGACTCCGAGCTTGCCTGATTTCTTATCTTTAATTACTGAGCCGACTTCCATTATTTTGCGTACACAATCCCATAAGGAGTTACTGAACCCATGCCATTGGTGGAGTCAGTGACATAGCCACGGACAGCAGACGGACCCTTGACGAACGGAGCACGCCAAGATGCAGGCTTGAGGATTGCTCCGTCTTCTTTACGGACAAAGCCAAAGACTGAATAGCCGTCGCCGTTCAGGGCGCCAGTCACAACCTTCCAATACTTTGAGCCACCGCGAACAGTAACACTTGGAGGAGTGAGGTTCTTAAGGTGCTGGGCATAGTGCTCGTTGAGTTTGTTCTGAATACCCTCGACAAAGGTTTCAAAGGCGTAGTCGATTTCTTCTTTTGAATGATTCATTGTATCTCCTGATTACATATATAATATAGCACAGTTATTGAGGTTTGTCTGTCAAGAAAATGTCAAGTTTTTTTCCTACAGCAAAAGTTCTTTGGGTTCGTTTTCGTCAACTTCTTTAACGATAATCTGTCCCGCCTCAATCATGGCAACAGCCGTCCGACCAAACCAGCCTTGAAGCTGCCACACCAGACCCGTGTCCAGTAGAAACTGCCAAGCTTCAACATATTCTTCTTCTTCAACTTCGACACAGCCTTCTGCGACTGCGATTGCTTCCATTGGATTCATTACTTCTTTCCTTTGCTAATAATAATTAAGTCGTCTTCCCATTCGCGAGTTTCCATCGCAACACCATCATCAAACCATCTTACAAGCCAGCACTCTGGTAGCGTATCATATGGGTCTTTCTCTACAATGATTCCATACCAATGCGCGATGCTACTGCCCGCGTCTATGGGCTTGACCATATCACCGACTTTCATTTAATACATCCAAAGATCTCTCGTCACACCACTCTTTGGTGCCGGGACCAAACAAAGACTGACCCTGTGTTGTCCATAGTACACGAATAGAGGCAAATGCACGCGGTGTTGCGGGCTTGATATCCAACACGATACCAATCTGCTCAGTAAGAAATTGTTTAACCAAATCACCCGACTTCACTGATAATCTCCACACAATCGGTTCTCACCCAGCCTTCACGCGGAGGAGTGGTGGCGTAGATGACGCGAGCCATGCCACCTGATTGACAGACCTCAACAACAATGCCTGGTTTGCCCCTTCTGATTTTTGAGTTCTTGCCGACAATAACGCCAACAGCCCGAACAATGTCGCCTTTCTGAACCATAACTAACTCCTTATTACATATATAATATAGCAGATAATAATCCAGAATGCAACCATAAAGTTGTCAAGAGAATGTCAAGAAAAGATATGCATGCATGAGTTTATAATACACCCAAGAGCCGCTCCGGCGCCAACATATGAAATTATTATAAGCCTATCGTATTTGTTCATTTATAATACCTTTCCATCGTTTCTAACATAACACGGCGGAAACTCTGTATGCTTCCTGTGAAGCTCCTCGGTCTTAAACCATCGGAAGACCATCTGCCATTCATCTGTTTCTTCGTCGTGCTCTTTATCCACGATGTTTGTTCCGTATTTTTTTGTGGGTCGGTTCATCTGCTCGGCACGGAATATAGCCAAGCAGTGCTCTTCGGTTCCCTGCACCACCTTAAAATCGTAGTGCTCGGCAGCCCAATAATTAAACCCGTTCCATTCAAACATTATCTTTCCTTTGTTAAGCTCTTCCAAATATAATCCAGACAAGGGACGCAGCCCAAGCCCAGAATAAAAATACAAATGCGGGATTCTCTTCCCAAATCTTTAAAGCAATATCAATCATCAATAAATTTCTTGAGTCTCGTTACTCCATTCTCAATAGAAACATACGTGGTGTGCGAGACCCAATCTCCTGAGTTAATGTATGTCTTTATGTTCTGGTCCGCATCAACCCAAATAACTGCTTCGGGTGTGTGCGAGTGTCCCATAATAAAAACATCCACATCATTATTTAGATTTATAATATCCCAAATGCGAATAAGTTTTCGCTTTTTAATCTTTCGGTTTGCCCACCAAGTGGCAAGGTCAACATCCCAATTGCGCTCAATCCAATCTTGAAAGACGGATATAATTTTAATTAAGAATCCCTCAGTGTATTGGTGCCAAAAGCTGGTATCGTATTTATCGCCGTGCTCTATTCGGAACTTGCGGTTACCATCCATAAACTCATATGAGTGGTGAAATTCAATATTACTAACGGTTCCATCAACAAAACTAGCAAGTGAGTGATCATGATTTCCTATAATGTAAATTACTTTCTTAAAACGTGAAAGGGTTTTTAAAATTTCTGCTGTCTTTGAAGTGAAAGATGGGATTTTAATAAAGTCAACAACATCGCCTGCAAGAATAAGCTCATCACACTCGATGGTCTGAATAAAGTTCAGGAGATCTTTCTCGCGACAATGCGTCGAACCAATGTGCAGATCGGAGATCACCACTCTTTTCATTACTTATCCCAGTATATTTTCTCAAGAACGTTCCCGTCAGGGTCTTCTAAATATAAATAGTGCGACCCGTCGCGATGTTTTTTAATATTATTATTTTCTCCTAATTCTTCAAGAGAGGCAACTTCAAATCCAATGTGCGGAGGGTGTTGAGTTGCAACAGTTAACGCCATCTTAACATCTCCAAAACCCAGCATCGCCCAAGTGTCATCTTCATAATCAACCGTCGCGTGCATATTTTCCATATACCATTCGACGGACTTTTTTATGTTAGAGACATTGATTGCGACATGATGAAGTTTCATTGTTTCTTCCACTTGGGTTGGTTAAAGGTTGGCGAAAATGCAAGAAGCCTTTCGGACTCTTGAATGGTTTCTTTGGTGTCGTCGTTTTGACGCATAAGAGAAGAGCACGCTTGCTTGATAGATAGCCTAAGAGCACGATTCTCGGTTTCCAATTCTTGTATTCTATCTTCAAGTTTATTAACTAATGTTTTTATTTTTTCTATCTCGTCCATGGGTATCCGCTTTTGATACTACTCTTACCGCATAATCCTCGATGAAGTCTTGCTTTCCATGGAGGCGAACTTTCCGCCAATGTTCCATTGACCAAGAATAATATTCTCTTATTTCAACAATAACTCCCATCACTCCAGTGTCCATTCCAGTATCGGTATATACCTTAACAAGATCGCCTATGTTTGCTTTGTATCCGTGATTGTCTTTTGGCTCAGACATTGGTTTTATTATAGCATGATTGGCGTCTGTTATTAAGTTGAATATTACTTTTTCTGTATTTGATGTAAAAGAAACCACGCGGTCTCGCCATTTTCTAACTCTACTGCGTATATGCAAGGATGTATGTGTTTTTTTACTTTGCCTTGCTTTCCGTAGTAGTCTTCTAAGGTCTTGTCGAACACGCAAACTTTATCACCAACTCTTGGAAACTTATTCATCTTCTTTTATAAATAGTTCCATCTCCTCTTCAAAGAGCCACCATTTTTCACCTTCTGCTAAAACAACATAAATTACCGAATATTCCCAATAATACTCCTCACCGTAATACGGATAGGGATAGGGCGTATAGTTGGAGGTTGATTCATAGTTTGAGGCAAAGGAGTGCATGTCACCTTCGATAGCTAAAATAAGACCCACGGCTCCAAAGGGAAAGTCGCGGGGTCTAAAGATGTATCGGTCCTCTGCGGTAAGAAGCTTGAAACGCACAAGGTCGCCTACCTTAAACTGTGGAATGTTTTCTGGGCAATCGCTCACTTACCTTGATGCTTGATAATATTGTTAAATCACGAATGTCGCAAACGTTTGTGTATAATGCATTATCCCAATGAAAACATACGTTGACTTTCTGGGTATTGAGCACCTCTGTCACAATACCTGAAAAATTTTCGACGCCGTTTTTATACTTAACTAAGTCCCCGACCTTCACGCAAAGCACACCTCCATGAATAAATAGAGTGTGGCTGGGCATTACGCCTCGGCGGAGTTTGATACAATCGCTTTGTCGAGCGACTGGCTGTACTGAGCGAGTTCGGCTACAAGAGCGATGTCTCCTTTCATTACAGCGTCAAGACTTTCTTGCTCAACTTCTTCAGATACACGAACATATTCTTTTACTGCAATCGCGAAATCAAGGGAGCGGACGAAGGAGGTGAGGAAGTGTTGGCTTTGTTCAAAAGGTGTCATTATTATTTCCTTTACTTACAATGGTTAGATCTTCGAGGACAAAGTAGTGAACCTTGCCGGTGTGCATTAAAATTTTGGCGCGAGGTTTAAACCCACTATAAACATTCCGCTGAGCGGGCGCTGAGACATCAAGGACCACGCCGTAAGCGTTGGGACCATAAAAACCGGGAGAAACAATATCGCCAACTTCAATATCCATTAAGCACCGCCTCCAAGCTTGCGAGCCCTCTTCACGTAGCGTTCCTCAACCATTATAGCAGAAGGAGATCCAAAAGGCAAGACTTGATAAATCTTTGTGCCCTTCGCCGCACAGCGAGGATACATTGCATTGGCTTTCAGAATAACACAGGGGACATTCTTAGCCTTGCCTCGCACAACGCCGGGAGCGGTGTCACGGACAACGACATAAGAGCCAACGGGATACTTGGGTTCAGCATACCAAGCCTCAAGAATCTTTGTGGCAAACTTGTTTTTGGTAATGCTTTTGTATTGTTTCTCAGTGGGAACAAAGCCCTCAGTGTAAAGTACATTGTGGGCAAGACCGGCATAATATCCGGTGGCATCATAGTAGGTCGCGACAATCTTTGCTTTCTCTTGCATCTCAGTAGAATCAAGGTAAGTCTGCTTCCAAGTGTTGGCAGCAGTGCGAGCCTCTTCAGTCCAACGACCCTCAATCTTGGAAAGAATGACCAGTTGTTTCTCGGAGAGTTCTCGTCCGCGTTGGGATTGTGAAGTCAGGCTCTCGACAAACCCCGCATCCCAAGTGCCTGGGTCAACACGATCAGCGATGGCGGCAAGGCGTTCGTTGATGGGGTTGGCAGCAGCCAAGGCAAGTTTCTCATCGGAGTATCGCTCTTCAAGGCGCCTAACAGCGGCAGCCCGCCCAGGAGTCAAAGAGCGCTTGCGGTTGTAATGTTGGGCAAGACTCTCAACGAAACCTTTGTCATAATCAGACAAAGGCTTTTTGGAAAGAGCGGAGAGGCGATCAGCATAGGTAACTCGGGGCATTTCTTTTTCCTTACATATATAATATAGCAAATATTTATATAATATGCAAGTGTTTTGTGTCAAGTAATTGTCAAGGATTATATTTTTCGTATTCCTCGTCGAGAAATCCAACTATCTCAATCTGTTCTAAATATTCAAAATTGAAAACCCAATCCATCTGTCCGCCTTTTAATATCTGCAAGTGAAGACCGATGGTCGATTCTGGATTTTCTTTACTTCTTGGCGACTCTAACAAATCAATAACCAAACCATATTCCCAGCTACTACCGGAGCCTATGAAAGAATTAAAACCATATTGATGATAGTCTGATCTAATCCTCATAGATACAGGTGGTTTCCAACGAATATATTGACCAACTTCAATATTATTGATCACTTCTTGCTTGTCATAGTCTTTGCCATCTGCCATCTTTTAATATCTCTGCATCACCTAGTTCTATAAGTAGTTCTATCGACAACCAAAAAGTCTGTTTATAACCAGCATCCAAAAGCAAAGCAATCTTACCATCATGATCCAATTCATCCTTGACATCCATGACTAAGCCATAAGAATACTTTCTTGACCCATAGTCAATGTAGCCCAGAGGATATAACCATCTCAGGTAATCCCCTATCGCAATATCAATATTCTCTCTGTTCTCCATCTTCAAATGTAATAATTGTTTTATTTTCTGGATGGGGCTTGACATGTACTTTGAGAAAGTCTTCCAACGAATCAAAGATAGCGATGCCTCCACGGGGTGGCGGAAATAGCCAGTGAATAATGCAATGCCCAGAAGCTAAAACAACTCCTTCAATTACAACGCCCTCACCAGAGATACCAGTTTCGTCGGTTTGGCGACACACAGTAAATGAGCGAATGCCCCGTGGGGCTAGTCTTGGAGGTGGCTTTGGTTTTAAATCCTCTGCCTCTTCCGGTTTATTGTTTTCTTCCATAATCATCCTCGATACGAATAGTCTGGCTGTTAAATCTCTCTTCGCTGATTTCAATAACCTGCGAATCCTCAACAGCGGTGACTCGGTATGGGCAACCCGATTGAACACTCAAAGACTCGCCTGGATTTAACACGGCGTGTTGAAATGGGTGCTGTATTGGATCGCTTAAAGTTTGTTGGTTTCCGTATTGTACTTCAACCATTCCTGACAAGACAAAGAGACACTCATCCTTAAGAGTATTATATTTCAAACTGGTTCTTTCGCTTTCACGAATGTGAAGGATTTTTCCTCCAACGCTGTTGTGCGCTTTCCAAACAAGCTCAGAACCCCAAGGCTTCGTTTGGTTTCTGCTTTGTGATACCCAACAACTTTTAATGTGTTTAATGGACTTCATCAGCATTATGCCTCCCCAATTGATCTTGTATTAATAAGTGACTTGTAGTCAGCAGCTTCTTTATCGGCTGCCTTGATCTCGTCAAGCATGTCCCACAGGCTCTCATTTTCATCAGTCAGTTCGGCAATTTTAAATTTCAAAGCGTTGTTTTCTTTCTGAAGTTCTCTGATAAGGTATTGTGGTCTAAATATAAAACTAAAAATCTTCATTTGATCCCTCTGAGAGTATCTTAATCTCACCACTATTAATTAGTTTCGTCAACTCTATTTCGTCAAAAGCAAGCGTACCCAAGTTAGATCCGTCTCTAAAAAAGTTTAATTCGTAGTGCCACAGGGGTTCGCTGTTAAAGAACACAGGGAATCGTGCGAGCACAATCATCTGATAGGTGTGAAGTCTTTCTTCTAAGCGAAGTAATGTCCCGATAGGTATCATACCTATATGTATATCTTACAACATGTTTAGCACTTTTTAAAATGTCTTATTCATTATCTTGCTAAAACATCTTCGATCATGTCTCTAATCATTTGTTCGCTCCAGCCCTTGAGCATCCACCAAATAGTTGCATCCTCGTCTATTACAAGAAATGTTGGCCAAGAGGTCAAGGGGAAGCCATTCTCCCCAGATATATCTATTAGACTTCTATCGCCTGCAACGATAGGAGAGGAGCCGTGATAAGTTGAAGCCCACGCCTGTAAATCATCCAAGTCTGGCGCGTTGCCTTGACTATCTTCTATTAGAATTGTCACCCATTGTACATTATCATCGCTATAAGAATTAACAATGTCTTCTGCCACGGTTGCAGCGGCTTGACAGGGCGCACACCACATGACAGATAAATCAATGACTGTTGCCTTGGCACTATTATCATAGAGGCTCCAGTCGTCTCCGTGCTGGTCTATTAGCTGAATATCGCAAAGGATATCACCGATATTGTATCCACATTCTACTTGCTCACCTGTCTCAATACCAATATCAGTTACTATCGACGGCGCACAGGCTGTCACTAAAAATGCTGCGATATATGTTAACCACCTCACTGCCATTCGAATAGATACCTCCCATCCTTTTCTCTAAACCTGACGCTACCATCCCACATACGGACTGCCTCGCCTTCCCACTCGCATAATCTTATTGTGCCCTCTCTAACCTCATCAATATTTATAATTCTAGTCGCCCTCAAGTTGTTGCCGCAATGAGCACGGGCTGATGCACCAAGCCGTCCGTCTCGCAAACTAAAATGGATTCTGGATGCACATCTCGGACATTTATTGTTCCAGTTCCTCATACCATCGTCAAACTCATTCATAATAGTGAGAGACCTCCCCATAAAATTCCAACAACAACTATGCCAAAAAGGGTGCCAAGCAGGAGCCCTGCAACTATCAGCATGGTCAGTTCACCCTTTGGCATGTCTAAGTCGTAGTTATATTTTGGATCATAGACATAGTGGTGTGTCTCAACCTCTTGAGGGACAGCCTCTTCTTTCTCGGTTACTATCAATTTTAAGTGTGGGCGCTCGTCTTTATCCACAATCCAGCCCCCCCTTTAATTAATTGGCAACTCCGGCAAATGTTCAATTTCCAGTGGCAAGTATGGATATGCAATCTCAACTAATTCCTGAGCACCAGGAATGATTGTGAAGTAAACAGTATTATCAGTTCGATTGTAATACCAATCATAGTTTGGAACACCATTAATAAAAACAAAAATATCATCCACATCAGTTGGTTTCTTTGTCAGTTCATATTCCTCGTATGGCTGAACCTGAATGGACGCATCTGTAACTCCCGGTGCCCAATCTTCAGAGCAAATATCTACGACGACACCGCCAAGCAGATTTGTTGCCTCGATAGAATCATAGCCCACATCATAATAAGAGGGAGTACACAAAGATTCAGCAGGATCAACGTGAACGATGCTGGCTAAGTATACATTTGGTCTCAAACCAGAATACCAGTCAACAAACTCAGTTGGTGTTTGCCCACTTTGGTCCTCTTCATCTGACACAAACACAACCAGAAGAGGTACGTCACTTCTCATCCACTGACCAGCATATGAATTCATGGTTATGTAAGTTTCAACCGCATCAAAGCCTTCTTCATAAACGCCCGATGACATATTGTTGTACATCGCCTGAGCATCGGAAGGTGTATCACCTGGAACTAACGGAAACTGGGCGTCATTGATAACATTTGGCGGAGAGTTGGAGATCATGTTTAATCGCCAACCTGTTGCTGGCAACGAGTTCATCATCGTATCAATTCCACTAAGCAGCAACGGCTCCTCATCCCTCATGGAGCAGGATCTATCAATAACCCAAAGTATATCAACACCATTTGTTGAAGCGGGCTGTACAAACGAATCAACCCAAATATCTTCAGTCGGATCTTCTCCTGGTACTTCAATGTAGATATATTCTTTTCCAACCTCACCAATGATGGAGTAATCTGTACTACACCCCACCATTGCAAAGATACTAAACATCCATAACAAGGCGGTGCGTATCATTTTTCCTCCCCCCTTTCAAGCTCTAACATTAACTCGTAGATGGTTAAGATCTTTTCCAAGTCTTCAAGATTGAGCAGCCAGCCTGGTGAAAGCCAAACCATATCCTCAGTAATCTGTGGGAATGGAGACATGCGACTGCGATTGACATCAACCGCCTTCAAAATACCAACAAGCCTTCCTTTTGAATCAAACACAGAGGATCCAGAAGCACCTGGCCAAGCATAAGAGTGCATAATAACGCTCCCATCATTTTGAATCCCACTAACATTTCCAAAGATGGTAAGCTGTCTATGGTGACCTGGGTCGCCTGTATAAACCACATCTTCCCCAATGGCGTCGTGAATTTTCTCGCGAAGCTTTAGTCTCATTGGGACTCGTGTCATTAGTTGCTCTCTGACTACAAGCACCGCAAGATCATTGGGTGCCCTTTTGTCAGCCATTACAACTAAACCACGGGTGGTTTCTCCACCTGGAGCCCGAATCTCCATAACATCGGCACCAGTTAAAACATGAGCAGCAGTGAGCACAATGTGATACCCCTGAAACTCGAAATAGGTGCCGGTTCCTCTTACACCTCGGTATGGATTGTGAACCTCAACGACGGCGAGTCGTGTCTTGTCCGCGATCCTCTTAATACTACGAGCGCCCCACGCTGGCTCATGTAGTTCCTCTGGTACAGAGATACTGATCTCTGTTGTATTGTTGTCTAAACTAGTTGCGTGTGCTGGCAACACGGTTGCTTCGTTTTCAGTATATGAGACATCGCATCCCGAAAAAAGTAACCCCGTAGCCAATAGTAATGAAAATATTTTTGTCATCCACAGGCTACCTCCCTGTAGTAACTATCACCATTTTAGTCTAAAGCGCTTTTTTTATTGCTCTTTTAAACTTGCCTGATATGTTCTCAGGAACACTATCTTTGGTCACAAACTTATGTTCATCATGCTCGTGACTGAGAGTTATTTTCTCATCTGGCATCTGTGCTTTGTAGAATGTCATGTTATCTTCTACATACAGCTTTTCAATTGGCTCTTGGAGCGTAACACCTGTTTCTTCTTTTACTTCGCGAACCAATCCATCTTTAGGATCCTCGCCCACATGAACATGTCCGCCTGGGAGATCCCATTTGTGCGGAAACTTTTGCCCTGGTGAACGCAACAATAAAAGCGCACCGTTTTCCTTTATGATAACGGCTTTGGATACTTTCTCTGAATCTTTTGCCTCTGTCATATATCCTCGCCAATTCTCAAGCAGGGCTTTCATCACCACTTTCTACAAGACCAGTAACGTGCCTTTGTCTTTGGTCCAGGGTTGTCGCAATTGTGTCGGGCTCTAAATGATTTACGAGCTTTTGGATTGCTCTTGCGAATCTTCATTGTTTTCTCGCCCTTCGACTTAGCACTGGAACCTCCGTGACCAAAGTTTACTTTCTTAACATTTCCAGTCTTTGGATCCTTAACATACACCTTAAACTTTTTAACATCACCTCTGGTGGGTTTGTTGAGAGTAACCTTGCGACCTTGATACTCTGCCTCATAAACTAAATCGGGGCAATCACATGATGCCTCGTCCAATAGCTCATAGAGACAAGCAGTGCAGACGGGCGTGCCATCTTCTAAGGACGCCTCAGTCAAATAGGGAAAAATAAAGTTCTCGTAGTAAACCTCTCTGGTCTTCTCAAAGATGATTTGGTTTAATTCTTCTTTAGTAATCTTCATATCAACCGATTCTTTCTTGGGGTCTGTATTTACATTTTTGGCTTTGCCTTTTCTGTCGGGATTAGGATCTTGAGCCCGCTTTCTTTTCGCAGCATTCTCTCTCTCTTTGTCAGACATTGAGGCAGCCTTCGCAGGTGACGCACATTTAGGCTTGGTTTTTTGACCGGGCTGTTTCGCGCAAGGTTTGCCGTCATACTTACCACCAATTTGTTTCCAGCCACCGCCCTTAAACCAATTCCGTAGTTTGTTTTCATTGGCAAATATTTCTGCGATTTGGTTCGCCACCAAGTCGATGTCGAGTGCTTCGTTTTTCTTCTTGGATTTGTTGCCCCAGTTTTTAGCGCCAACCTTGCGGCACTTAACAAGAGCACCAGAAGCATATGCGCTTGGCCACACCTTATATCGTGACTTTACCTTGTGATAGCAGGCATCTCTCTTCTTTTTCTTCTTCTTCTTTTCGTCTAAGTCTTGTAAAGTCTCATCCTCACGCATAACATTAATCTGGTCAGCGTCATCTAAAATATAATCGCCATAGTGGTGGTGCCCGACATCTTCCATGCCTTTGATAGCAGCGATAATCTCATCTTCGCTGGCACCAATCTTCTTAACAAGACCTTCGATTCCTGCTGCTCCGCCTTCGTCGTGAAGAGCTTGTCTAATTTTAATTTCAAGCCCTTTTCCTTTTTCTTCACCCTCCGCCTTAACACAGTTTCTGTATGTATCGCCATACATTTTCTTTGTCGGCTGGGTGTCGTGAGTCTTATATCCCTTCTGACACTTGCCAGCGAGCCCTTCTTCAAGACCCATTTCCTTAGCGCCTTGCTTGCGAGACTTCTCGTTGCGCTTCTCAACTTCATCATCATAGGTATCGCGGACATCATCTTCTTCCGCAATGAATTCATTCCATTTGTCTAAGTAGTTGCTCATTTCTCGCCTTTTTCCTGCCATTCATATGAAACTTTGTCCTCATCAATTGGTCCACCGGCTGCCCAAGTAAAGCAAGACCTAGCGGAGTGGCACTTGAAGTGGTGCATCCAGCAGTATCCCAAGTTACCCTCGTCGTCCTCAATCGGCTCCGAGGTTGGTCCTGGCATACACTCCAACATACGAGGAGAGATGTCAAACGCCACGCAGTTTCCACATTTTGATTTTTCTGCAACTTCAGGAGTAGTATTCCAATGCTCTGCGGCGCGGACCCAATACTCTTTGTCCTCAAGGTTTAGAGGTCCATATTGAATATGCTCCGCTTTAATTGCAGCATTGCGATTCTTAGTGTTTAACTCAAGATCCTGTGTAGGCTTGGGGCAAACAAGGTGTTTTGCCTCTTGAATAAACTTACGCCAATTTTCAATTAAAAGTTTCACGTATATAAATAGTTACGAGAAAGAGATTAATCCTCATTACATTGGGCACGGAACTCAGGTTTTTTACGCTCCATGTATTCGATCATAGAACAAACGTCTGTGCCGAACGGAGGTTTTACAAACGGCAGCAGGGCATGGGCAGCCTGAGCCACGGCTGAAACTGCGAGCCTTAAAGATAGCGACAAAGCCACCAGTGCGTGTTGAAAATAAGATTCATTCACCTCTCGAAGATGTGCATTCCAAAAGCTGACCTTTGGTTCCTCTTCATACTCACAGTGACCACAAAGTTGGCACTCCTGACTATCTTCCATTGCGTTGCCGCAACAGGGACATAACTCATTATTGCTCATTTGATTTCTCCTTAGCGTAAATGGCGAGTCTGCACGCTACTATGGATAAGCCACCTGTAAGAACCAATTCCTGAGATCCCATGGCTGCGCCAAAAATAACGTGTCCAATATTCACTCCAATAAGTATGTGGAAGAAATCACGGAAGCCATTTTTTGTTTTACTCATTTTCATCGGCGGGTGTCGCTGCCGTATCCAGTTCTTCTAAGTCATCAATCATTTCAATATCTTCCTCAATCTCAAGGTCATCGTCGGAGAGTTCAGGTGGAGTATATTGTTTTGGCATCTCGGCTTGTTTTGGGGCACAAGCTAAAAATAATAATATTATTATTCCTAAAACATACACAAAAATTGTTCCATATCTTTTAGCCATTCTATCATCCCCCCTCGGCTCCAGGCGGTGCGCTTTTGAACTTTGGGTTCTTTGGATTCTTCACGCCTGGACCTTCTTTCTTATTGTTCGGACCCTTGTTCAAAAGAAAGTCAAGTTCCGCTGGTAAGTTCTTTTTCATTTTTGTTTGGAACTCCTCTTCTTCGGACAAAGCTTCGTAGCCCATCTCGTCTAAAAACTCAGATGCTTGTTCGCGGTAGTATTCGCAAGTTTGTGTCCAAGCGGTGTTACGACGGATGGCGTCTTTCATTAATTCAAGGTTTTTTAAATTGAACGCATCAACATTCATATCTTCTGGTTTCTCCCACATAAACGAGACCAACTCTCTCAATTGGATCTCGCCTCTGCCGTCGTAGTATTTGTTGCCAATCTTTAAAGCGACATGATATAATTTGTAGTCGCCGTATGCGATTTCCTGATCAGTGTCTGCGTTGTGGGCAAAGACTAAGGAAGCATCCACTCCACGGCGTTGCGCTTCTTCTGCGAGGGCGATGCCGAACATACCACAATTGCCTGTATAAACATCTTCAACTGCTTCACCTTGAAGTTGATCGGGTTCCATATACGGATGCTTCTTTAAGTATTTCTTCATCTTCGGATCTACGTCCTCGGATACAAACTTACGCCAGTTCTCAAATAGGAGTTTCATAGTTCCGCTATAACTCCATCCAGATAGGCTATCGCTTTCTCTGCTCCTTGTCCAAAAGCTATCTGGGCGAATTCCTCAACCACTTCTTCTTCGTTCTTTATTTCCGCACCTGCCGCATCTGCATAGGCGTGACCGAGTTCGTGGAACAAAGTGAGGATGGCTTCGGATTGGTCTTCTACTTTGTCTGCCAAAACAATAACAGGAGATTGGGATGTTCCGTTGATGTAGCGAGCCACATGATTGTCTACGCCGTCGCCCTCAATAAAAGTAAGAGAGATAGATCCCATCCCAAGTTTTTTCGCAAGGTCTTGTGCTGGCGGGAACGCCTCCTCATAAGCCTCCATAGACATTAGGCTGGGGTCTTCGTTTGGGGCATAATCCCACGCTGGGTGATACTCTGCCGATGACTGACCCATTGTATGGTAGTCGTCTAATTCTACAAAGCCTTCCGACTCTTTCAAATACCCTCGCCAATTTTCAAGTAGGAGTTTCA